>Ga0206894_1052_pt1 | contig 27539 bp, 17 predicted proteins | sample Alteio_BWOrgHeat_54_FD_152953 | JGI IMG/M metagenome (GOLD analysis project Ga0206894, IMG submission 152953) | Enriched cells from forest soil in Barre Woods Harvard Forest LTER site, Petersham, Massachusetts, United States -... | ecosystem: Environmental > Terrestrial > Soil > Temperate forest >...
AGCGGCGGCGACATGGAACTTGCCGAGAGGCGACGATTATACGTTGAACTATCTGACTGGGCGCTGGGGGGCTGAATGGCAGTTGCAGCAACAAAAAGTACGGCCAGGCGCGACCGTTTTGGAGAGCCGGCGTGGATCAACTGGACACCAGAATAACCCATGGTTTGCAGTACAACGTGGAAACAGCAGCGATGAAGAGAGTGGCGAAGTTTGGTTTGGTGCGCTGGCCTGGAGCGGATCGTGGCGGATCACGGTAGAGCAGGATCAAGTGCGCCAGTTGCGTGTGACGGGAGGGTTTAACTCTTTTGATTTTGGCTACAAACTGGCCCCGGGAGAAAAGCTTGAGACGCCCGTGTTTTATGCAGGACATACAGGACACGGCCTCGGCGAAGCGTCGCGTCTGATGCACCGCTTTCAGCTAAGAACTGTTCTTCCTCAAGCGCCAACGCCGCGGCCAAGACCGGTGCTCTATAACTCATGGGAGGCAACTGAGTTTGCTGTTGATGAGGCTGGACAGGAGGCGCTTGCAGAGAAGGCTGCAAAGATTGGCGTTGAAAGATTTGTGATGGACGACGGATGGTTCGGTGCCCGAAATACCGATCACGCCGGGCTTGGTGATTGGGGGGTGAACCCCACAAAGTTCCCACATGGATTGAAGCCCTTGATCGACAAGGTGCATTCGCTTGGGATGGACTTCGGGCTCTGGGTTGAACCAGAGATGGTGAACCCTGATAGCGACCTGTATCGCAAACATCCAGATTGGGTGTTGAATTTTCCGGGTCGCCCGCGAAGCGAAGCTAGAAATCAGTTAGTGCTGAATCTCGCCAGACCTGACGTGAGAGATTATGTCTTCGGCTTTTTGGATAAGCTCCTGACCGAGAATCAAATTGCATTTCTTAAGTGGGACTACAACCGTAACTGGTCTGAACCGGGATGGCCGGCGGTTGCACCCGACGAGCAAAAGAAGGTTTACGTAGCGTATGTAAGGAATCTGTATGGGATTCTTCACGAGCTACGTGAAAAACATCCCAAGGTAGAGATTGAAAGCTGCTCTGGTGGCGGCGGAAGAGTGGATCTTGGGATTCTTGCGCTTACCGATGAAGTCTGGGTCTCGGACAATACCGACCCGTTTGATCGCTTGAATATCCAGGATGGTTTCACCTATGCCTACACGCCGGGCGTGATGATGGCCTGGGTGACGGACTCGCCAAACTGGGTGAACCAGAGATCTACTTCTGTAACGTATCGTTTTCTATCGTCGATGCAGGGCGGATTAGGTGTCGGCGCGAATCTGAACAAGTGGCACGACTCCGATTTTGCAACGGCGAAAGAACTAATCGACGCATACAAGCGGATTAGAGAGACGGTACAACATGGCAATCTGTATCGTCTGATCTCTCCGCGAAATGGAAGCGAGTATTCGGCGACAGAGTCGGTCTCGCCAGATCAGTATGAGGCAGTTCTGTTTGCGTTTCTGCATTCGAGCCAGATGGTTTATCCCTTCCCGAGGATATTTCTAAGAGGGCTTGATGGGCATGCCCAATATCGCGTGGTCGCAATCTCAGGCTCTGTCACCAAGGACACACCTGAGGTTGCAAGCGGCGACTACTGGATGCAGCACGGTGTCGATGTAGATATGCATGGTGACTTTCAGGCCTCGGCATTTCGCCTAGAACGTGTGCAATAGAAAAGGCTCCCGGTTTAGCCGGGAACCCTTAGCGTTGTGATTACTTAAACGGATTCGCTTGGAGCGGCCGTGAGTTTCAGTTCAATTGTCTGAGTGCCTAGGCGAGGATGCTTCGCGGTCAGACGTACAGTTCCGCTCTGCTCTTTTGCACGGAGCCATACCGCACCTGTACCGCCAATTAATGCGAACGGGTTGTCACCTATGAGGGTAGCGGGGCCTTCAAGGGCGAACACAATTGGATCATTCGCAAGGTTGCGGATGGCACCAAACTCGTCGGTGACACGGAAGACAACTCGGGTGGTATCAGCGCCGTCCGCTACTAATGCAGTATCGTCCGGGAGTAGCGCAAACTTCTTATCGACTCCCGCCCCGGATAGCGATTTAGAAATAACCTGTTGACCTTTCAGAAAGCCATCAATGCGAAGATCTCCCCAGGGAAAAGGCAGTTTCTTTTCGTCTATCTGAGACATCTTGAGGGCGAATGGAGGGTAAGGAAGATGTTCGAAACGTTCGCGGTCAGGATCGATCTCAGCAACAAGCTGCCACTGGTTTTCGGGTGAGTTGCTGGAGCGAAGGTAGAACTTGAGGTGATCGCAGTTGGAGCACACGAGTGCCTCGGTAAAACCGACAGACTCATCGCTGCGCGCCCAGTGAAAAGCTGGTTCAAGGACAATCTCTTCGGCTGGATCGCACTGAGACTTGTAGAAGCCTGCGGCGGGTTTCGACTCGCGAAAGATGTCCGTAACGCCGTGGTAACAGATGCGGTCGCCAGCGCCGAAGTTAGCATGGGTGTTGTAGTCGAATGCGCACCAGCCGATACCACCGGCGTATTGTGGATCGGAGGCAAGCTGATTATGAACTCGAGCGTGACGAATGGTGTGCTCACGCTGCCGCTCGTCGTCGTCAGTGGTCTTCGTTGGAAAGGTATGACCGACGAACTCTGTGTTGAGATATTTCGGATGGTTTGGCTTCTTTAGCGGAAAGCCAAAGTCGTTCATGGTGAAGACATCTTCCAGAAACTCCGATTCCTGGAAGTAACGGATTCCGCCCGTCTGACGTGTGGAATCCAGTGCGCGAGCCAGTGCGTTCGTTCGTGTGTAAAAGTCATGGTCATCGCGTGATTCATTGATGTGAACACCCCAGAGAATTATGGAAGGGTGGTTCCAGTCGCGACGAATCATGCGGCCGACGTTATTGATGGCGAGTTGCTTCCATGGCTCGGGACCGATGTGCTGCCATCCAGGAATCTCCTCGAGGACGAGCAGACCAATCTCATCACAGCGGTCGAGAAAGTGACGCGACTGCGGATAGTGCGACGTGCGGACGAGATTGCAGTGCATTCGATGGCGAAGAATGTCGGCATCTCTACGCTGAACGCGTGCGGGCATAGCCTGGCCAACAAATGGAAAAGTCTGATGACGGTTGAGTCCGCGTAGTTTGACGATCTTTCCGTTGAGGGAGAAACCGTGATCCGTGAAGGTTGCCTCGCGGAAGCCAATGCGGCGAGAATCTTCGTCAAGAGGTGCACCGTTGTGCAGCAGTCGAACGCGAACCGTGTAGAGCTTCGGATGATCGTGATCCCAGAGCTTGATTTCGCCGAGCTTTGTAAGAGTGAGCGTGTGACGCGCAGGGTCATCTTTCGTCTGGGTGCTGGCATGAACAGGCGCCGCATTGGTTGTAGGGTCCATCGCAGCGTTGGGGTCGGGCGCGGCAGAGTGCTCGATAGCCTGCGAGGCGCGGGCGAGCACGCGGTCACCGTCTCGGAGTTCTGCTTCAAGCGTGAGATTGCTCCTGTGGGCGGAATCCCCTGCGAGGAAGCAATCTACATCGACAGTAGGACTGGCGGTGAGAACATTCTGGGGGCGCGCGAATATATTGTCGATATAAAGCTCTGGAACAATACGCAGAGAGACCTCGCGATAGATGCCGCCGAAGGTCATGTAGTCGATCTCATAGCCAAACGGTGGAATATCTGCGCGTTCGGTGGAATCAAGCTGCACAGTGAGAACGTTCTCTCCGGTTGGATTGAGATGTGGAGTGAGCTCAAAAGAAAATGGCGTGAAGCCACCTTTATATTCACCGAGCGCGTGGCCGTTGATCCAGACAGTCGATGCAGTCATCGCCCCTTCGAAGTCGACGAATACACGCTTTCCGCGTGCTGCTTCTGGATACTTGAAGCGGCGACGATAGGTTGAGACAAACTCGTAATCTTTATCGTCGAAGCTATGCCATGGCAACATGATGTTGGTGTGCGGCAGAATGATGCGCTCGAAGTGTGAGTCATCGAAAGACGGCGACTCGGCACCAGCTGCTTTGTCGGGATGGAAGCGCCAGTTACGGTTGATCGGCAGAATGGTGCGGCCACCTGCTTCTGGTGTCGCAGCGAAGCTACTGACTACGGGCAGCGCGGCCGCGGCGGCAAGGGTTCCAGTTGTCTTAAGAAAATCGCGACGCTTCATTTTCGATTACTCCTGTCTTACAGTTCGTTGAATTACTGCTGTTCTTCGACAATGACCAAATCCCAGGGTGCTAGCGAGACTGTTTGAGCGGGATGGATGGCTGAGCCTGTGAGCAGATCAGATCCCGCATGACCGTTGTAAACAAATGTCTGAGGCGCGCTGGAGTAGTTAAGAAAATAGTGAAGCGCCTTTCCAAAACTATTTACGCCGCTCTTCTCGCGAACGGTTGAGGGAAGCTGATTTTCTACAGTAAGAATTCCAGCGTCCTTCAACGTATCCAGAACCATATGTTGTTGCAGCTCGTTCGATAGAAAAGTGCCTTCATACGTAAGCGTTCCTTTGCCGAATTGATTACGCGTAATCGCGGGCCATTTGCCGAAGAAAGGGTGATCGTATGTGGCTAACGGTTTGGCATGTTCCAGTTGGAGGAATTCGACCCAGTACATCGCCTGATTGTCTGAGCCTGTCGGTAATCCATCACCTTTGAGGCTCAGCGGCTTTTCGAGGTTCGAGAACTCCTGATAATTGAAGCCAGCGGCCTCGCGCAACGGGCCAGGAGCACGTACCCAGCGAACAGCGGAGTTTTCATTCGCAAAGCCGCTCTTGAAGGACATCAGCACGTGCCCTCCTCCTTTTACGTAGTCGGAGATCTTCTGCAGCAGCGCGTCGTCCGCGATATACAGCGGTGGAATAACAATCAATTTGTACTTCGAGAAATCTGCGTTCTCAGGAAAGACGAAGTCTGTACCGACGTTGACGTTGTAAAAGGCGCGGTGAAGCTGATCCACCAGAGTTCGGTAGTCAGCCTGACTTGGCCCCATATGCCACTGCGCTGCAGGTGCCAATGCGAACGGCATAAAGTCGAGGGCATTTGCGGAGTCGACGCTGTATAAGATTGCAACGTCGTTGTGTATTTTGAGATTGACGAGGTGCGGTCCGATCTTCGCGAGTTCGTGCGCCGTGCGCGAGACCTCTGCGTAGGCGCGATTGGGTTCGAGATCGTGCGACAGAACACCCTTCCAGTAAGTCTCCTGGCCGGAGTGGATCGACGCCCAATGCCAATACTCAACCATATTCGCGCCGCTGGAAAGATGAGTGTAGACATCCAAACGAAGCTGCCCATCGTAGGGCGGATATTGATACGAAGAGGTCCAGTCGGTTGTCTGAGCATTAGTCTCGGTAACGAGATAATTTGCGTGTTTCAGAGAGCGAGTAAAGTCACCCTGCTCGGCTTGCGACTCGCCATCCATATGGTCCTGCGTGCCATGGTAGGGATTGTCGGCTACGACATCGAGAGCCTTTGAGAGCTCAAACTCGTTGACGTCCCGTTTCATGGCTCCCCCTAAATCCTGTGTAACGAATTGGCTGGGGCTACGATACTCACGAACCAATGCCGCCTGCCAAGCAAGATAGTCAGTCACTCGCATTTGCTGCCAGCGGGACCATTCCAATTTGTAGCCGGTGCTGATGGTGCCATCGCGCGGCGGCATGTTCTCCCAACTATTAACATCCTCGCCCCAATAGTTGAGGAACCAGGCTTTGTTGAGATTGTCCGTCGTGCCGAATTTCTGCTTAAGATGATTCACAAAACCATCGAAGACATCTTGATTGGAAGCGCCGTAGGAGCTAGTTTCGTTGTCGATCTGCCATCCTATGACATTCGGATTGTCGCGGTAATGGGTAACGAGATTACGAATAAGTCTCTGTGCATAAAAGCGGAACGTGGGATTGCTAGTGTCCATGTTCTGCCGCATTCCGTAAAAGACAGGCGCTCCACCAAGAGGTCGCGCAAGAATTTCAGGATGCTGATGGACCATCCATGTGGGCACAGAGTACGTCGGTGTGCCCATGATGACCTTGATGCCAGCCTTCCCCATGGCATCGACCACACGATCCATCCATGCATACTCGAAGTGACCATCCTCAGGCTCCCAAAGGCTCCAGGTCGATTCGCCCATGCGCACGACTGTTAGCCCGGCATCCTTCATCATCGCAATGTCTTTATCGAGCCGCTCATACGGCATGTACTCGTTGTAATAAGCGGCACCATACAGAACATTAGAAAGAGTGCCCGGTTCCGCAGCTTTTTGCTGAGCATTTGCATAGGAGCCAATAGTGGAGACGGCGAGCAGTGAAGCCATCGAGATAATCCAGGTGCGAAAAGGGTAGTTCATCAAAATACGGATTCCTCAGGTTCTGGTTAGATATTGCAAATGCTATTGATTGAATCGCCCAGAGTCTCCTTCATAGAGCGGGATCTCCTGCAAACGAATGCGGTTTACTCGTGGATTGGCGGCATGAAATATTAGGCCACGATCAGTCTGATCGCCGTTCAAGATACGGGCAGTTTGCCACGCTCCATCTACATACTGGCCTTCCTCGGCGCGAAGAATCTCTACCTGTCTGGTTTGGACCTTGTCTTCTCTCGGAGTGCTCTGGACAAAGCTGACACTGGTCTCGAAACCCGTAACGACGAATTCCATTGGGCCCGTTTGGGCAACCATGACTCGTCCCTGTAGGTCCGAAGTTCCGGGCGGCTGCTCTCCATCATGCTGGGGATAACCAAAGGAGACAACAGCATCGACGCTGCCAAAATGCAGCACTTTACGAGTGATGCCCTTCTCTTCGACGGCAGTCTGAAGTTTGCCTGCGAGGTTCCATTCGGCGACCTGCTGTTGCATTGGAGCGAAGAGCGCGAAGTTTTGCGAGAGCCACTCGGGCATCTTACCGTCTTCGAAGTGTGACCACCCTGTGTAATCGACGCCGAAGGGCGAGAACCCGATGGCTCCGTGGCCGAGGGAATAGAAAAAGTATGGGCCAAGATTGTTCTTGCTAAGTCCCGTCTCAGGAATGAAGAGAGGATTGTCTGGGCGAGCGTAAGCAGCAACGACGGAGCGGAAAAACGGGATATCGTCCGAGTAAAAATCCGGAGCGAGGATGTCGATCGATGGAGCAGCGATCTTCCAAAGATCGATGTTTTGCTGCTGCGGGCCACCGCTCGGATACTCCTGGCCCGCGCTGGGGCGATTTCGAGTCTCAAGCGCGTGCACTGGGTAGGTGAGCCATGCATTGCAATACATCGGTATCGGGTACTCTGCCTTCCCTGCCTTGGCCACCTGATTGATGTAGCTGGCGGTGGAAAATGCAGCGAAGCGTTCATCGGCGTCTGCACCGAAGACCTGCTGCCATGTACCCTGCTTCTTGTGTAGAGCATCCGTCAGAGACGTGGGGACGTTCGCCTCAAAAAGTTTCTGCGCAGCGGCGGAGTAGTCGCGCACAGAACCGATGCCGCCGGACTCGTTCTCGACCTGCATCATGATCACCGTGTGCTGTGTGCCATCCGTCTCCCGGATATGGCGCATCAGAGCGGCAAACGCGTGCTTGTCCGCATCGAGATTCGTCTGTGAGTTTGGCGACATGACGTCGAGCAGCTTGCCGTAGGAGCTGACTTGGCGCGGGTATTTCTTAGTGTCGGATTTCATCCATTCAGGCACGTAATGGTTCTGCCCGTTCTTCCATGTTCCAAACCAGAGAATGACGAGGCGCAGATTATGCTCTCGAGCACCGTTCACCAGCAAATCTACTGTAGAAAAATCGAATTGGCCCGGAGAAGGCTCCATCTGTTCCCAGTAGACGGGTGCCTCGACGGTGTTGACGTGCATCGCCTCCAGCGCAGGCCACGCTGTCTTGAGTGCAGCAGGCCAAGAGCTGGAATTATTGATTTGAGCTCCAAGTATCAGGAAGGGTTTGCCATCAACAGTAAAGGCATGGCGTTCATCTTTCTTTTCGAGACTGGGTAGCTGTTGCGCGCAGAGCTGCACGCCTAATGTGGCAAATGCAATAAACGCTAACGGAATACCTTTCACATTCAACTCCAGTAAGTTTGCAAATGGCATTTAACCCGCAATCGAAATTCGGGATACGGCAATCCACTGCTTTTGGGCCACAACAACTAGACGACAAAAAAGCTGCAATGTAAAGCTTTACATTTCGGGCCGGCTTTTGACGAGCTGGCTGCATATCTGGGTAGGATTTATGGGATGCTTTTTAAGGATAGTCAACCTTCAACATGCCTTACATATCTCCGATGGAGGCTATCGGAGGTCTTCCCTACGCATCTGGAATCAGGTGCTCGCGAATAGCAAATCGCACCAGGTCTGCGTTCGTCCTGAGCCCGAACTCTTCCATGATTCGATACTTATGAAAGGCTATGGTCCGCACGGCTATGTTGAGTACGGCTGCAGCCTCCTTCATCGAGTTGCCTTCGGCCAGTAGCTGCAAAACCTGACGCTGACGTTGCGTGAGCTCCTTTGTCTGGACGGGGTGAGGATCGCGAATAAATGCGTCCATCAGTTTCTGTGCCATCGTCGGAGTGACATAAGAGCGCCCTCGCAAAACCTCTGAGATCGAATGCACAAGTTCGACACTCGCAGATTTTTTGAGCAGGTAGCTTGATGCCCAGTGACGCAAGGCCATCGAGGCCACCTCTGGGTCTTCATTCATCGTCAGGATGATTAATTTGATTCGAGGCAGAAGCTTTTTCAGTTCCTGCCCGGCATCCAAGCCATTGAGCAGGGGCATTCCAAGATCTAGCAGGACAATATCGGGCTTGGTTTCCAATGCCACTTTAATAAGGCTTCGGCCATCCGTCACCACCCCAACGACATCATATTCGGGCTCCAGTAAACTCTTGAACGCCTCGGCAACGAGAACGTGATCGTCCGCAATAAGAATTCGCGTTCGTTCCATCGGAACCCTCTAGACTGCCTTTGCCTGCACGCCATTTTGAATCAACTTCTTGGAAACTCACCTCGTAATTTGCCAATAGGTCTCAGTTGAACGGGCAAAGAAAGACAAATAATCACTAATAGTGTGCTGCTACGTTGTTCTTTTCTCATCTGCCAAATATGACAGTATGCCAAAAATTGCTAATTCGCAGTTCTGGCGCTAATCGATTGAAAATAATCGGTCTGTTTGCCTTAGCGGTCATCGGTGCTGGTAATTTATGCAATCTTGTAGCAGAATCTCGGATGTGGTTCGATCCCGAACCTGCTCGAATAAGCAGGTCAGAAGAACTAGTTTGACTGCTCAGACTGTTCCCGGCTCCTTTAGCAATCGGCTAATAATTCCCAGGTGCAACTCACCGAAGTCAACATTAACCGTTTTGTTGGTCGATGCGCCCCTGATAGGTGCGAAGGACACACATATGCTGAGTATCCGGCCTGATGATTCGCCTCTGAATCTGGTCCACGAACTGCACAGGGGCCGGTTTCAACAACTCTTCAATACGGCTGTCATGGGAATGTCTATGATTGATGAAGAAGGTCGATTTCGCTTCGTCAACAAAGCTTTTTGCGACATCGTCGGCTATTCCGAAGATGAGCTGCGGTCGATGCGTTATAGCGTGTTATGTGAACCATCTACAAAAGAATCTCCAGCTATCCGGTCAAAGCGTCTTCATTCGGCATCGCCGATCGGGCATCAGCGAGAGCAAACGCTGCTCCGTAGGAATGGGAGCGCCTTGTCGGCCAGGATTACGGTCACATTGCTCGATCGGTCTACGAATGAAGGCAATTTATCCCTCATCATGATTGAAGACATTACCGGCCAAAAGACAGCCGAACGGGAACTGAACAAAAGCCGGTCCGAAGTCAGGACGCTGGCGTCGCAATTGATCGAGCTACAGGAAAATGAGCGGAAACGGCTTTCACGCGAACTGCACGATGACATAGGACAACGGCTTTCGCTAGCTGCCTCTGAAGTGGCGCTGCTCCAACGGCAGTACTCTGAAGGCCCGGCGGGGCTTGCAGATGGGCTTGGTACTCTTCGTGAGGAACTCGACAGTCTGTGCACAGACCTTCACTGCCTCTCGCACAACCTGCATTCGTACAAATTGCAGCATCTGGGATTAAGGCCTGCGCTCAAGGATCTGTGCCTACGAATGTCCCAACCGGATTTCCAAATCGATCTGGTCGTCGATGATTCGGAATATTCTGCATCAACAGAGGTTTCGTTATGCTTGTATCGGATCGCACAGGAAGCATTGAATAATGCCCGCCGACATGCACAGACCTCGTTCGTGGCGGTGACCCTGACAAAGCTGCAGCATACGTTCTACATGGCAATTCAGGATTCTGGAATAGGCTTTGAACCTTCTGCGAATCCACAAGGGCTTGGACTTATCAGCATGAAAGAAAGACTCAAACTGGTAAATGGCCAACTTATACTCCACTCCATTCCGGGACGGGGCACGGAAATATGGGTCGCCGTGCCGGATGCAGTAGATGATTCCGATCATCACAATAACGCGCAGTATCCGTCAATCAGATCGCACGGCGAGGCGGCCTAATCAGCACGCTAAAGATCGCACGGCAGGCGCGACCTAGAAGTTGAAGGCGAGACCTGCCTGGATGGTTCGGGGAGACTGCGCGAGGAGTAACGTCTGGCCGTCGTTTGAGAGGAACGGGCGATAGCCCTGAGCCAGTAGATTGGTCACATCGACGGTTGCTTCTAAACCGGAGGGCAGCAAACTACCACACCGTATTGGCTGTCTCACATAGAAGCTGAAATAAGCCTGATCGCCAAATGATGCATATGGGTTAACCGCTGTCACCAGACGTTCCGGCTGCCAACGATAGGCGGCTCTCAGTCTGGTCCCACTATGGACAACTCTTCCCTTCACCGCAACCGTTACGGATTGCGAAACGACTGGCTTTAGGTCGGTGGCAACATTCGGCAAGGTCGTCAATGCTCCCTCACCTGAGGAGAGAGCAGCCCCGTTGCTATATTCAAGAGCAACCCACATTGCCTGCGTAATCGGCTCCGAGAGAACTACGTTCACCCCGCGGGTCGAATAGCCATCGCTCAAGAAGCGGAAGGTGTCAGTCGCGGTATCGGCGACGAGACCACTTGAGGACGTACCAGGCGCGCCGGCCAAAGCAAGATCGCCGGGAGTCAGGGCGCCAATTCCTGACACAGCTACACGGTTCATGTTGTCGTGATAGTAGGCGATTTGGACCAATCCCTTACCCAGCTTGTGGCCTGCCGAAAACTCCTGGTGCAGCCCGCGTTCAGTCTGCATCCACCCCTGGGACATAACCGTGACTGGAGCCTCCATCTGAACGGTATCGAGCCCCTGAAAGGATTGCAGATCGCGCGAGGTCGCCATTCGGTATCCGATACTCCAGCCCGAGAACGGATGCGCTGTTACCCGCAGGAAGGGTCGGGAAGCGACTGAGTAATCTGCCGTGTGAACGAGATAGACCGCGCTGCCTACCTCGACTTCAACCGTATCGCCCAAATCCATCTTCTGAGCGCTGCCCATCTGCATGGAATCGAGACGAGAGACTCCACCCGACCCCACAATCTCAGGATGAGACTGATAGCTCACAACCGTCCGCGCCTCGCCAGCAAAACCCAGCCGCCTTTGGTATCCCGCTGCCAACTCGGTTGACGGTCCATGAATAAATGGCCCGGTCGGTGTCCCGATATCCGCCCGCAGCGTCATATCAGCCCCATCGTCGAGGACGCGATCGATTGAAAACACATTGTGGATTCCACCGCTGGCAAAACCGCCATCGCCGCTCGTGACCGTCGCGTGAGCATGGGTCCAGGGATTTATATTCTCCGTTGCGCTGGAGGAGACCATCATGACCTGCTGGTCTTCGACGAGCCGGAGGATAGGCTGATTAGCGCTTGAGCGTAGGGTCCACTTCCAGTCATCGCTAGGTTCGTCTGCCCTGCGTCGTTCGGCCGGCAACCATGAAGCCGAATCGAATAAGGCGTTGAGTGTAAGGTTGACGATCGCTTTTGCGCCTGGCCGAAGCTGAAGATTTCCCTTGAGCGCCGGAGCATAGAGCGTCGCCGTAGCCCGCACCTCGTATTTGCCAGGAATAAGATCTGCGATCAGGTAATGACCATGCAGATCTGTAAATGCCGTCCCCACCATGACGGAATTTTGCGTAAGAACCTGAACCAGCGCGCCCATTTGGGCCACACCCTGCGCATCCCGAACTACGCCTGAAACCGCAGCAACCGGACCCGCAGCCCGACTGGTGACTGCTACCGTCAGCATAACGGCCAGAATCGCGATTTTCACCTGAGAACGATGCACAGTTTTGACACCTGGGCGGCGAAGGCTCTCCTAAAGTGACGTGCCAAAAAGGGGGAACACGTTTATAAGAACGTAGGAGGCCGGTCGTCGCATTGTATGTCCGCGCAACCGTACTTCTTTTCAACAGCTCTCGGCCTAGTCGACTACAAACGGCGCAGATTCTGCGATCTTTTGCCCTGACACTCCATCGTTGACCGTAATGTTGATTTTATACTTACCCGGCTGCAGGCTGGCTAGTGGCATCGATCGTTCGAGCGTAACCTGGTCTGAATTCGGGTTGGTCTTCGATGTTAACTCCTGTGTTTCCAGGATAGTTTTGTTGTTGTCCGTGTCTACCACCTGATACTGAATAGTTGCACTATTCTGTTTGCTCTTTTGGTCGATACCGAGGTTATACACCTGCATCCAGAAATTCAAGCTCTGCGCACGATGAAACGTAACCGGAGCAGCAATCCCAGAGGGAACACGTGGGCGAATCCGGGTGTTGCCGATGACGAAGTTTCCGGCCCCGATATCCTTGGAAGGCACGCGCTCCATCTGATCGGCAAGGATCAGCGAGGAAGCGGCGAGTTTATCGTCATCATACTTAGGAACGTTCATACTGCGGCGCCAGGTACCAATGTGGTCCGGATTATTGACGTCCTTGATGACGATATCGATCTTATACAGGCCGGGACGCAGAGGCAGCGCCTTCCAATAGACCGAAACATTGTTCTGAGTCCGGGCTAGCAACTCGCTCGGAACGTTGACGACCACGGTTTCTTCAAACGTCTGAATAGGCTTGTGGTTCAGGTTCGAGACGCGCCCCAGGATGTTTACAGTACCCATCGCCACCCCGTCCTTGTTATTGAACGTGATGTCCTTGTTTCTAATCTGCAGAGTAAGCGGAACGATAACCGTTTCGTTCGTCACCTTGACGTAATCGGTTCTTACGTCGAACAGGAATGGAGGCCCAGTCAGAATCTTGGAGGTCGCCATAAATGACTCGAGATCTTTGAACTTGATCTCAGGCGCCGCCATCAGCTTGGCATAACGATCCAGGCGATCGAACTGCTTGCTTTGGTTCTGCGACGACATCGGACCGGCGCCAAGTTGCTCCAGACCACCCTGGGAGAAACGGTCGGCTTTGCTCGATTGGCCCTGCTGCTCGGACATGGTCTCACCGGCGCCAGGGACATGCTTGAGCGCGTCCTTCTCGGAGCGGTCGATGGTCATGTGGTAGTCGCCGCACATGCATGTGTCTACAAATTCGATATCAATATTGTCGCCGATCCCGTCCAGATATCGATAGTGCCAAATCTCAAAGGGATACGTTGATGTATTGCCGCCGCCCTCATCCATGGGACGCTCGTAGCTGCCACCGCTGGGATGCGAGTCAATGCTGTCAGGCTTGCCGTAGGCAATATAGATATGGCCGCGGTCAGTCTTCCATCCCGGCTTGCCGGCAGCGAAGTGCTCGTTGGCGTATGCGATGCGAGCATAGTGCTCTTCGCGGTATTCGTTCTCAGGAGAATCAGGATTTGGGTTCCGGCGCAGCCAGAAGTTCTCGATGAACTGGTCCCGCTCTTCGTCGTTGCTCAGGTGCTTGAATGCCTGCATCTCCTGGTCGGTGATGATCCAACGGACGTCCTGATCGAGCCAGGTCTTGTATACCCCGTGAAGCTCGCCCTTCAGCGCCTTCTGCTGGGCAAACTTTTCTTTATCACTAAGCTGGCGCTTCAGAGGATCGGGTTTCTCTACCGTCACCGGTCCTTGCGACACACTGTCTGGAGCCTGTGTTGCCTGAGCCGACCCATTCGTCTCCTGACCTGATAGCGCACGCGAACCTATCATTGTCAAAAAGAGCAGAGCCGTTCCAGATACTAGATGCCGCGACTTCGTCATAACGGGGTTTGGTACTCCTGATACCGAATCATATTGTAAAGCGGTTATTTCTCCGATACAAGCGAAGTCAACAACGCCTGCAGCCTGATATCATTCATGGCACAACAACTACTAGCGGGAAACGTCTCCCAGTTTCACACGTCAAACCCGCCATAAAACCAAGCATCTACGGAACGTTAGACGCTTCATCTCCGTAATGTCTCTTTGGCAGAGAAGAAAAATATCTCCGAGGCGTAGTCCAGGCTTTCCTGGACACGAAAAGAAAGCAGCAATGAGCGCTAAAAAAATTGTTCTGATCGTCGTCGCAGTTGTGGTCCTGGCTGGCATTGTCGTGGGCTCGATTCTGCACTCGCAAGCCTCCGTTACAAAGGTAGCAACCGGAAAAGTGGTGCGGCAAGACATTATCTCGATCGTCAACGGGACAGGCCAGATCAAACCCAAGACCTATGTAAACATCGGCGCCACTGCATTTGGCCGCATCACGCACCTCTATGTCAAAGAGGGTGCCCATGTTAAGTCCGGTCAGCTCGTCGCAACGGTAGAAAGTGAGCAGCCAGCCTCCGCTGTTGAGGCTCAGCACGCCACCATCGCCGCATCTAAGACCGATGTGGATTCCTATGTTGCCGCCGAGCGCACAGCCGAGGCGAATGTTGAACAGGCCAAAGCGGATCTTGAACAGAAGAAGTTCGACTACCAGCGCGCCCAGGGCCTATACGACGAGAAGCTGATCGCCAAACAGGATTACGACGCCAAAAAGGCCGCCTATGACGTCTCCGCTGCTACACTCCAGCAGCGAATCGCGACGGTCGCGCAGTCGAAAGCGCAGACGCTCTCTGCTAAAGGTCACGTCGACCAGGCCGTCGCCACCCTGCGAGGGAATGACTATAACCTCGGCTTAACCCAGAGCCGCGCACCGTTCGACGCTCTCGTTACCAACGTCCCGGTACGCGAAGGTGAGACAGTCGTTCTCGGAATTCAAAACGCAGAGGGATCTACCTTGATGACCCTTGCTGATATGTCCGTCATTACGGCCGAAGTTAAGGTCGACGAGACGGACATCGTCAACGTCGCCATCGGGCAACCCGCCGACGTTACCGTCGATGCACTGCCAGGCCGCGTCTTCAAAGGCCATGTTACGGCAGTAGGCGATCAGGCACTTCTTCGCACCACCGGCATCGCCACCAGCCAAAGTACGACGGGGACCGAAGAGGCCAAGGACTTCAAGGTTGTCGTTACACTCGACCAGCCATCTGATGATCTGCGCCCTGGCCTATCCTCCACTGCAAAGATCACCACGGCTCATAAGACGGATGTGCTGAACATTCCCATTCAGGCTCTGGTCCAGAGGAGCGTTGCCACAGAGAAGGCGCTCGCCGCCAACGCCGGTAAGCCCGGCTCAGGAGTAGCAGCCGCACAGACAGCATCTGGCAGCAAGTCTCCACTCGTCCAGGGTGTCTATCTACTCCAGCCCGACAGTAGGAACAAGAACAAGGTCCGAACCATCTTCGTTCCCGTCACCACCGGCGTCACCGGTGCAACCGATATTGAAGTCCTGAGCGGAGTCAAAGAGGGTGATGAGATCGTTACAGGCCGATACAAGGTTCTGCGAGGCCTCAAGAGCGGCACGGTCGTCAAAAGAGACAACACGCCTGAAACCGCCGAGGATGCGGATAAGTCGTAGAATCGTTGCAGGCTCCTGCCCGCGCCCGCTGGCGGGAGCTTGCAATGCGGGTCACTGCCAGGGGAACCATATCACCGGCGTAAACGTAATAACCTGAAACCTGCTCGACCGGAGAACCGGATGCCTATCGAAACTGCAGTTGACACTACCCCAAGTAATGCCTCAGGTCCGATTAACGGAGAGGTCATTGTCACCGATAATCTCTGGAAGACCTACGAAATGGGCGACCAGCAGGTGCACGCGCTTCGTGGCGTCAACCTGCGGATCCGCCATAACGAGTACGTCGCCATCATGGGGCCGTCCGGTTCCGGCAAGTCGACCCTGATGAACCTCATCGGCTGCCTGGACTCTCCCTCGCAGGGCAAATACTGGCTCAACGGCCACGACGTCTCCGAGCTGAACGACGACGAGCTCGCCCGCATCCGCAACAAAGAGATCGGCTTCGTCTTTCAGACCTTCAACCTGCTGGCCCGGGCTACGTCCCTCCACAATGTTGAACTGCCATTGATCTACAACGGCACTCCGGCAGCGGAGAGAATCGAGCGCGCCAAGTCTGTGCTCGAATCCGTCAATCTTGGCACCCGTATGATGCACAAACCAAATGAGCTATCGGGCGGCCAGCGTCAACGTGTCGCCATTGCCCGCGCACTCGTCAACAGACCTTCGATTATCCTGGCCGACGAACCCACCGGAAACCTCGATTCCAAGACCGGCGAGGAGATCATGGCTCTCTTCGATGACCTTCACGCCAAAGGAAACACCATCGTCCTCGTCACCCACGAGCCCGACATCGCAGAATATGCACACCGCGTCGTTACCATCCGTGACGGCGTCATTGCAAGCGATCACCCCTCTCCCCGTTTCCTAAATCGTCAGTAGCGAACGACGTACCCATATCCCGCATTGCATCCCTCTATGCCGGTACGGCCGTCTAAGATGGAATGATGGCAATGTTTCGTGGCCGCCTCCGCGCCGCTGGAATCCTTACTGCATTTCTATCCACCTGCACCCTGCTTCACGGCCAGGGATCTGCCCGTTTTGACCTTGCAGGACCCAAAATCGAGGTCCATGTCACGCGCGCCGGCCAGACGCTCCCTATCGCTTCCGTGCCTAACCTGCAGGAAGGTGACAAGATATGGCTGCATCCCGACCTACCGCCGACCCAGTCTGTCCATTACCTCTTGGTGGCCGTCTTCCTTCGAGGAACGACCAATCCCCCTCCTGACAACTGGTTCTTCCGTATTCCTACCTGGGACAAAAAGATACGCGAAGAGGGCACGACCATCGTCGTCCCGAAAGAAGCTCAGCAGGCGATCCTGTTCCTTGCCCCGGAGACTGGCGGCGACTTCGCGACTCTGCGCTCGGCTGTGCGTGGTCGCCCCGGCATCTTCGTCCGCGCCTCCCAGGATCTGGCCGAGGCCGGGTTTGAACAAGCCCGCATCGAAAAGTATCTCGCTTCCATGCGACAGGTCCCTCCATCTGATGCCAAGGCCCTTCAGGATCACTCGACTTTGCTGGCTCGCACACTGAACCTGAAACCTAACGCAGAATGCTTCAGCCGTCCCATCGACATGCAGTTCACTTGTCTCACGCAGAGCGGCACACAGACCCTGCTCGACGATGGTCACGCCCAGACAATTGTCTCCAGCCTAACCAGCGGCGATACCTCCACCTTCATCAACGCCGCAAGCACAGTGCAGATGGCGGGAGGAGGCCTCTACAGCGCCTATGTTGGAGCCATCGTCGATCTCGTGCACCTTATGAGCGGTCTCCACACCGCTCACTACCAGTACATTCCTGCAATCGCGTTCCCCGACGGCCCGAGCCTGAACCTCCGCCTCAATGTTCCGCCCTCGTTCAACAACCCGAAGTCCGTCATCGTCATCGGCCTCCCGGCCATTCAGGCCTCGACGCCCCCGCCCCTGCGACCCGCCGATCCGAAGCATGTCAACTGCCTGCTAAAGCCCACCCTGACACTTCCTGTCGAAGGCGCTCCTCTCGTCTTTTCGACATCTTTTGCCCACGACCTCGTGCTGCACATCGATTCTCCCGCTCCAGGCATCGATATCCCGCTGACCCCGGACGCCTTCCGCGGTGGTCTAGTCCTCTCACCCGCGCCCAAACGCAAGGAACTTCCGTTAGCTGCGCCCCCACCGGACCGATCGTCCGCAGCCACCACAGCGGCGCCAGTTGCAGTGCCTACTCCTGAGACTCCGCTTCCTAATACCATCACCGGCACCATCAAGGGTTTCTGGGGCTTTGACGCCTTCACTGGACCAACCGTGCAGTTACAGGACACGCCAGGCACCGGCTGGAGACTGGCCGACAACGATATCCTGATCGCTGGCCGCGAAAACCATCTCTCGCTCACCTCCACGGGAACAGCCTGCATTCAGGCCATCACACTCGATAGCGATGCGGGCAAACAGATAGAAACAGAATGGAATCACGCCGACAAGCCTAATCTGGTCGATGTCAAGGTTCCGCTGCAGTCCTTCGTTCCTGGCGCTCTTCACCTTACGATCCACCAGTTCGGCGAGCCGCAGCCCGAGATTGTCGCTGCCCAAACGTACTCCGAGCCAGCCCGTCTCACAGCGCTTCAGCTTTACGCGGGCGACACGACGGCCACTCTAACCGGTACAAGCCTTGATCAGGTCAAGAACATGGTCATCAGTGGCCTTATGTACGCACCTGTGCCTCCTGATCCTGACTCCTCAGCCCCCGACACCTCCGCCGCGCCAAATTCCAGCCTGCGCTTTACGCTCCCCGCAGACACGGCCGCTCCTAAGTTCCGCCCCGGCGACAAGCTGACCGCAACCTTCACGCTCAAGGACGGCCGAGATCTGTCACTACCGGTAACGGTGGCCCCTTCCCGCCCCTCGGTTACGATCCTCAGCAAGAGCGGGACACAGACAGGGCCCACCCCCATCCGTCTCGCCGATCAGGATGACTTGCCCGTCAATCAGCAACTCACCTTCTCGCTGCGTTCGGCCACGCCTTTCCCTCGCACCGGTACCATTGAGATCATCAACGCCGACGAAACCCTGCGAACCGTCCTCAGCGTAGCTTCCGGTACGTTGGTGCTGCAGAACCCGCGCACAATTCTCGCCACGCTGGACCCTCTCAAGACCTTCGGTACCTCAGCCTATGGCCCTCTGCGCTTGCGGGCAGTTACGCCCGACGGAATTGCTGGCGACTGGATTCCCCTTGCAACGCTCGTTCGTCTTCCTTCGCTGAAAGACCTTCACTGCCCCGCGGACACTGCCGGCTCATGCACACTCACAGGAGCCAACCTGTATCTCGTCGACTCAATCTCCACTGACGCTGACTTCACTACTCCAACCGCCGTACCTGAAGGCTTTGTCGGTACAACGCTCTCGCTTCCCCGCCCTGCTAAGTCCGGCTTCTATCTCCGGCTGCGCGACGACCCCACTGTGGTCAACACCGTAGTCATGCCCATCCTCCCCTTGCAGACGGCCGCCGCAACGGCTGCCCCTGAACATAAAGAAGCCCAGCCGTAGCTGGGCTTCTTGGTCGATAATAAAATCTAGTCGCCAGCGACGAGACTTTCGCCCTTCTGTACCTTGCTGTGCTTCCGGCTGTAGAAGAAGTAAACCACCAATCCAATCAACAGCCAGACAATCAGTCGAATCCAATTTGCCGTGCCCAATTCCACCATCATGTAGCCGTTGAAGACGATGCCGAGAATCGGCACCAGCGGAACAAAGGGCGTCCGGAAGGGACGAGCACGATGCGGATCTCTGCGTCGCAGCACCATGATCGCAATGCACACAATCACAAACGCGAAGAGTGTCCCGATGTTCACCATCTTTCCGATGTCGTCAATTGGTGTGACGCTACCCACAATCGCCGCCAGCAGACCAGCCAGAATCGTTCCTTTCCATGGTGTACGGAATCTCGGGTGGATGGCCCCAAAGAAGCCCTTCGGTAGGAGCCCGTCCTTCGCCATTGCATAGAGCACACGGCTCTGGCCGAGCAACATCACCAGCATCACGCTCGTCAGGCCGGCCAGCGAACCAATCGTAATGATGTTCGCAGCCGAGTTCAGGTTATGCTCCAGGAACGCGCGTACGATTGGCGCTTCGATGTTGATGTCCGGCCAGTAAACCATGCCAGTCAGAACGGCAGCCACGCCAATATACAGCAGCGTGCAGATTGCCAGCGAAACGATAATGCCAATAGGCATGTCGCGCTGAGGGTTCTTCGCCTCCTGCGCCGTCGTCGATACAGCGTCAAAACCAATGTAAGAGAAGAACACTAGACCCGCAGCTAATCCAATGCCACCAACCCCAAACGGAGCGAACGAGTGCCAATCCGTCCCCCAGTTGGCTTTGTTGACATAGTGCGAGCCCAACCCGAGCACGAACAGCACGATGGCTACCTTAAGCATCACGATGCCCGCGTTAAAGTTCGCCGACTCCTTGATACCAATCACCAGCACCGTAGTAATCACCAACGCGATCAAAAACGCCGGAAGATTGAAGCCAAACTCATGGCCGAAGATCATGGGAGCGTTCAACAGTGCATGAGCCTTAGCCGTCAATTCAGCGGAGGGATGCGCCAATAGCCCCATGAGTGCGTCGGTGAAGGCCTTCGTTCCCGGCACAAGTTCTGGATGTGCGGACAGAAGTGACTGGCGCGCAACTGCATCGTAGGCCTTCTTCAGTCCTGTCCAGTGATCGTAGGCAAGCCACAATGGAAACTTCAGATGGAAAATCGCCAGAAACTCTACAAACGTGTTCGACCATCCGGAACTGACCGTGCTCGCACCCATTGCATACTCGAGCGTCAGGTCCCAACCGATAATCCAGGCGAACAACTCACCCAGCGTAGCGTAGGCATAGGTGTAAGCAGAACCCGCGAGCGGAATCATCGCGGCAAACTCTGCATAGCAAAGGCCGGCAAAGGCGCATCCAAGCCCTGAAAGAACGAATGCCAGCATCAACGCAGGGCCAGCCGAGTGCGCTCCTATCCCGGACAGAACGAAGATTCCAGCCCCAATGACAGCTCCTATACCCAGAGCCGTTAGTGCAAATGGCCCAAGCGATCGCTCCAGCGTCTGCGATCCTTCTTCGTTCGCCTCAGCGAGCAGTGCATCCATCGACTTCTTTGCAAACAAATTGCCCATCTTACTTTCAGTTCTCCTTTAGACCTGCACTTCCGCTTCGACAGCAGTTCCCTTTCGCTTCCACACCAGATACACGGGAACGCCAAGCAGAACAATAATTAAGCCAGGCCACGTGAATTGAGGTTTGTAACGCAATAGTACGACACAAATCCATACAGCCATCACGATATACAATCCCGGCAGCACAGGATATCCAAATGCTTTATAGGGACGAACGGCGTCCGGTCGCGTCCTCCGCAGCACAAATAGCCCGGCGATCGTCAGGATGTAGAAGATAAGCACCGCAAAGATCACATAATCAAGCAGTTGCCCATAGCTGCCCGACAGGCATAGAAGAGACGTCCACAGGCACTGGATCCAAAGCGAGTTCACCGGCGTCTTCGACTTCTCACTCAATTTGCCGACAGATTTGAAGAACAGCCCATCCCGGCTCATCGCGTAGTACACGCGGGCCCCGGCCAGCAGCATTCCATTCGCACAGCCGAAGGTAGAGATCAGAATCGCCGCAGCCATCAACTTTGCGCCGTATCCGCTGAAGGCACGTTCCATCACCGCCGTTGCTACCCGGTCCTCGGTCGCAAACTGGATGCCACGGCCAGCAATCGTAGTTGCGTGGGGATCGCCCACCAGAGGAAGCACGCTCAAATAGACAAAATTACAGAGCACATAAAGAAGCAGCACGACGCCGGTGCCAATCGCCAGCGACAGCGGTAGATTCCGCTTCGGGTTACGAATCTCTCCAGCAGTAAACGTGACGTTATTCCATGCATCTGCGCTAAAAAGCGACCCAACCTGCACAATCGCAAGGATCGTCAGTAGGCCGACATAATCTCCAGCGGTCGACCCAGCCTGCGCCGCATGAAGCGTATTCCAACCAGCACCGGCCCAGAAGTTATGCCAACCAGCGCCAAAATTCGCCGCCACCGCCGCAGGATCTCTTACAAGCACGCCGACCAGCACCACCGCCGCCAATGCAAGCACCTTCGCCGAGGTAAACAGATTTTGAACTGCCGCGCCCATCTTTACGCCAAGCGTATTCAAAATCGTCAGCAGAACGATAATGATAATCGCAGCCAGATTTGCGGTATTCAGCCCGATATCCATGTTGCCAAGGACCATCGGTCCCACATGCAATGGAGGAACACGGCCTATGTGCCAAAGCCAATGCCGAGTGTTCACCGACGGGAAAAACACCCCGAGAAACTTCCCAAATCCCACACCAACGGCCGCAATGGTGCCCGTCTGAATCACTAAAAACAGCGTCCACCCGTAGAGAAATCCCCAAAGCGGTCCCAGCGCCTCGCGCAGATAAACATACTGGCCGCCAGCCTTTGGCATCATCGCGGCCAACTCGCCGTAGCTCAATGCTCCAATGATGGTCATCACGGCTGTCACCAGCCACGCCGCAATCAGCAATGCCGGTGAACCGAGCGACCGCGACATATCCGCCGAGACGATAAAAATACCGGACCCAATCATCGAGCCCATCACAATCGCCGTCGCTGAAAACAGTCCCATCCCCTGCACAAACTGCGGTGCAGGCGGAGCCTCAACCTGTAGCTTCTCTAAACTCTTCACGTTCCGTCTTTTCTACCGTAAAAGCGAAAGAAAGTCTCTCACCATCTTATTTGGCGGACTCCCCCTATGTCCTTAACAGCGTTACGGCGAAGGAACGAAAGCGCTCCGGAGCCCAAAACGGCGATGGCCATTCCATAACGGACTTCTTCATATACTCTCGCTCTGCCTTCTTATCACCATTCCCGCGCGCAGTCAGGCAGGCCTTGAATGCCTGATAGGAGATGATCCGGCGGCGCCACAGAGCACGACGAAGCCCCGTCATGTCCGCCAGCAAGACATCATCGAGCATCTTCATGAAGTCGTTGTACATATGGTGAGGATCTCCGCTCAATCCTCCTGAACTGCACCGGTAACCCGTCAAGGGCTCCGGGCACACACAAAACGGTCCCTTTGCAATCAGTCGAAACCACAAATTCCAATCCTCGCTCCCCAACTGGCGTTCGTCGAATCCACCTCCCAGCTTTTCCAGCGCAGATCGACGCAACATCACCGAGGAGGGTGGAACATTAGGGTTACACCATCGCAAAGTCGGCCATAAGGCGTTCGGATCAACTGGCTTCAGATCCTTCAGATGCACACCTTCGTCGCTCATCATTCTCAACCCGGTGTAATTCCCAACCGCTTCCGGATGCGCCTTCAGCACTTGAATCTGGCACGCAATTTTCCCCGGTTCCCACCAGTCGTCGGCGTCAAGAAATGCAACAAACTCACCCGTCGCCGCCCGAAGCCCCGTATTTCTAGCCCTGGCCGGCCCACCGTTCTGTTGGCGAATTAGAGTTACTAACTCACCATATTCGTTAGCAATAATCTCCCTGGTCGAGTCTTTCGATCCATCATCGATTACGACGACCTGACTTCGATGAGCCTGTTTCGAAACACTGTCCAGCGCGCGGCGGATGAATCGTTCGCCGTTATACACCGGAATGATTACCGTGACGCTCTCCGGTTGTTGCTCTCCCAAATGCGAAATGCCATTCATTGTCACCTTCGCTCTCATCCCTGGGGATTTACGGTCCGGTCCTGGCTGCAACTTTCATCCGAAGCATAACAAATCAGTCGATCAAATCAATGCGCACCCATAATCTTCAAAAACTTATGCGCTGCGGCTCCCACCGTGCCGGGCCCTACAAACAAGGCACCTATAACTGCCACCGAATCAGCGCCTGCCTCGATGACGCTGGCTGCATTTGCAGGCGTGATGCCTCCAATAGCAACCAGTGGCCGTCGCGTCAGTGCTCGCGCCCGACGGACGCCCTCCAAACCCACAACAGGATCCGCATCCACCTTCGTTCCCGTGGCGAAGACCGGCCCAATAGCCACATAGTCCGCCTCCGCTGCGTTCGCTGCAGTTACCTGCTCGTCGTTATGTGTCGAGCATCCTACAAGGCCTCCCGGCAGCAATACCGTACGGGCTTCACGAACCCTCATATCTCCCTGGCCAACATGCACAGCGTTCCACCCTGTGAGCACGGCAAGCGCCGGATCGTCATTCAAGATCAGTCTGCAGTCCACCCCACAAAAGATGCCTTGAATAATCTCCGAGTTGCGTAGGATTTGCTCTCGATTGCCGGTCTTATCGCGGTACTGCAATAGAGTCACGCCCGCGTCGCGCAATTGCTCAGCAGCATGGCCTATCTCCATCTGCTGACGAGCCAGCACGCCGGCATCCACAATCGCGTACAGACGCGGCAGCGTTATGGCAAGCGGCGATACTCGATCTGCTGCATCCTCTCCCACCCTACCAACGCTCCCCGTCTCAGGCCTGACTATCTTTCTGGCGCTCGAGGAACCGTTCCATGAACTTCGTATCGAACTTGCCGGAGCGGAATTCCTCATCCGCAAATATCTTCTGATGCAATGGAATCGTCGTATGAATTCCTTGCACCACAAACTGCGACAGCGCCCGCTGCATCTTGTTCATGGCCTCTTCGCGGTCCTTACCGTGGCAGATAAGTTTCGCGATCATGCTGTCGTAGTACGGCGGCACAACGCCTTCGGAGTACTGCGCCGTATCCACGCGAACCCCATTGCCGCCGGGCACATTGAAAGCCGTAATCTTGCCCGCGCTTGGCGTGAACTTCTCAGGATGCTCGGCATTGATACGGCACTCGATCGCATGGCCGCGAATCTCCACTGGCCCAGGCACAATCGCATTCAGCTTCTCACCCGCTGCAATCCGCAACTGAGCCTTCACGAGGTCGATACCTGTAACCATCTCGGTCACACAATGCTCCACCTGGATGCGCGTATTCATCTCGATGAAGTAGATCTTCCCGTCTTCATCCATCAGAAACTCAATCGTACCTGCGTTCCAATAGCCAATATTCTCAAGCGATTTCTTGATCGTCTTGCCTAGCTCTTCACGAAGCTTCGGAGTCACCATCAAGCTTGGCGCCTCTTCAATCAGCTTCTGATGGCGTCGCTGAATCGAGCACTCGCGTTCACCGAGACTCATCACATTGCCATGTTCATCTGCCAGCACCTGAAACTCAATGTGCCGAGGCCGCTCGATAAACTTCTCCATGTAGAGGTCGCCATTGCCAAACGCATTGGCCGCTTCCGTCGACGCCTGATTGAACAATCCCGGCAATTCCTCAGGGTTACGGCAGATACGCATACCGCGTCCACCGCCGCCCGCGACCGCCTTCAAAATCACAGGATAGCCAACACTCTTCGCCCACTCCAGCGCCTCGCCTTCATTCTCGATCACGCCGTCGGAGCCAGGAAGAATCGGCACCTTTGCCTTTTTCATCGTCTGCCGCGCAGTGGACTTCTCGCCCATCATCCGCGTCACCTCTGGCGGAGGCCCGATGAACTTGATATTCGAAGCGCGGCAAACCTCGGCGAAGTTCGCGTTTTCGCTGAGCAATCCATAACCCGGATGAATTGCATCGACATCAGCGATCTCCGCAGCCGAGATCACCGCCGGAACATTCAGATAGCTCTCCGAACTCCTCGGAGGCCCGATGCAGATCGCCTCATCGGCAAACCGTACATGCAGCGAGTTTCTATCGGCCTCGCTATACACCGCGACAGTGCGGATGCCCATCTCCCTGCACGCGCTAATCACGCGCAATGCAATTTCCCCGCGATTTGCAATCAATACCTTACGAAACATAAACGCAGATGCCTTCCGTCGAATCTTGGTCGAATTTTGCCCGGTCTATTGAAAAAGAAACTTACCGTGCTTTGATGGCAAACAATGGCTGTCCGTACTCCACAGGCTGCCCGCTGGTGGCGATACGCTTCACCACTTCACCAGCAACATCGGCCTCGATTTCATTCATCAATTTCATCGCCTCAACGATGCAGAGCACCTGGCCCACCTCCACCTGGTCCCCCACTTTTACAAACGACGGTGCGCCCGGAGACGGCGACTCGTAGAAAGTTCCGACGATAGGCGACTTCACCTCATGCAAAGCCTCCTCAACCGGCCCAGTCGCCGCAGCAGGCGCCGCCACGGGAGCAGCGGCAGTAGGAACCGGTGCATGAGCAGCAGGCGCCGATGCCATCAACCGGCTTAATTGCGCCACATCGATGCCGGCCGGCGCAGGCTCACCCGCGAACTTAATCCGCACCTTCAGATCGTCTTGTTCCATGTCGAACTCGGCGATGTCATTCGCCTTCAAAAACTCGACCAGTTCGCGCAGCTCATTCAACTTATTTCCGTCCATCTTGTCTCTTCCCGTGCCTGTTGCGGCACTGTGTTTCGATTTACAGCGACCTCACTATAGTTCGATCCAGGCCTTCAGGCTGGGCGTCAGAATCTCTCCGCCCTTCGCCGTGACCAGAACCATATCTTCAATTCGCAACCCGAACTTACCCGGCATATATACACCGGGCTCAATCGTGATCACCATGCCTTGCTCTAGAACCTGCGTCTGCTTTGCGGCAATTCTCGGTCCTTCGTGAATTTCGAGCCCAACTCCATGCCCGGTCGAGTGGCTGAAATACTTGTCCAAACCACCTCTCCGAAGCACACTCCGCGCTGCCTCGTCCACATCCCCGGCGGTCACTCCTGGAGCCACCGCAGCGACCGCGGCCTCCTGAGCTTCCAGCACCAAATCATACACTTCCTGCTCCTCGGCTGTGGCCTTGCCCAGGTGCACGGTACGGGTCATATCGCTGCAATACCCGTCGAGCATAACACCGAAGTCCAATGTCACGAACCCTCGCGCAGGCAGCTTTGCGGTCGTCGCACGCCCGTGCGGCAGCGCCGATCGCACGCCACTCGCCACAATCGTCTCAAACGACATCCCTTCGGCACCGGCCAGTCGCGCGGCAAATTCCAGCTGTGCAGCCACAGCTACTTCGGTCATCCCCGGTTGCAGAAACTCCAGCATCCCATCGAATAATCCGCAGCCCAGCAGAGCCGCTTTCCGTATCAGCTTCAGCTCCTCAGCGTCCTTAATCTCACGCAGCCGAGCCACCAGCGGTCCCACTCCTACAAACAATCCCCGCCGAATCTTTCCCGAGACCGCCTTACGCATCGTCTCCAGAGCTGACACCGTCGTATTCGACGCATCAAAGCCGCACCGCCGAATTCCGGCAGCCTCAATCCATTCGCAAGCTGCAACCACTGCCGGCTTCTTCGCAATCACTACCCGCGATCCCGGAGCCTCGGCCTTAGCTTGAGCTGTATACCTGCCATCGGTAAACAGCACAGCTCGTCCTCCAGACAGCACCAGCGCCGCACTCGATCCCGTAAATCCGCTTAGATATCGGACATCCGGTAAATGGGTCACCAGCAGCCCCTCAACCTCAGCGACCTTCGCCGCTGCAACTGCTCTTTTTTTCCGCGCCTTCAGATCCATAGACTCTTTGATTCTACCCAACAACGAGGATCTATTCGCCTTAGCGACTCTCACCCGTTATCATGACCTATGTCCGGCGTTACCCCCGACCAACCTTCCCGCTTCACTCGTCGCAAATTTCTCATTGGCTCTGGCGTTGCCGCAGCAAGCCTAACGCTTTACTCAGGCGAGTTC
>Ga0206894_1053_pt1 | contig 27443 bp, 25 predicted proteins | sample Alteio_BWOrgHeat_54_FD_152953 | JGI IMG/M metagenome (GOLD analysis project Ga0206894, IMG submission 152953) | Enriched cells from forest soil in Barre Woods Harvard Forest LTER site, Petersham, Massachusetts, United States -... | ecosystem: Environmental > Terrestrial > Soil > Temperate forest >...
GGATGAACAGGATAGGCAGGATGAGCTCAGACGTGCGGGAAAACATCTAAGTTAAAAGCTTGCTTGCAAGAAATTATGTTCTGCTCAATGTATCGTTTTTGTTTTTATCCTATTTATCCTGTTCATCCTGTTAAACTTGTTTTTAATTTTCTCTGCATCACTGCGTCTCACCGACTCTGCGTTACAAAGTGGACAACGAAGCTGTCGATTCATTTCATTTTGTCCATGTCGTCCATAAAGTCCATGTCGTCCACTTCGTCCATTCAGTCCATTCAGTCCATGCCGTCCATTGCCTTTAGTTGACGGCAAAACCTAGCGCACACGTATTTTGTCACCCACTTTCAAATTGCGCGCCTTTTCTTCATTCAATCCATTCAATTTAAGCAAGTCCTCAAACTTAACATTAAATTGCTTGGCGATCTTCCAGGGGCTATCGCCACTTTTCATCGTGTAGTATTCGGGCTCCACAGCTTTAGTAGGGGTAGGTGCTTTCGGCGCACTATTAGCAACAACGGTCGCTTTGGGCGCAGACGTTGCTTGTCCTGCACCAGCTTTTGAAACAGGCACCTTTAAGACCTGTCCAATGCTTAACTTATTTGAAGTCATCTGATTCGCATTTTTAAGTGCTTCAACGCTAATACCATTACTACGCGCAATTTTTTCTAACACATCCCCTCGTTTAACGGTCACTTCCACATATTGGGTATTTTCAAGGGGTTGTGGTTCTGGGATAGGTTCTGCTTTGGCAATAGCCACAGGTTGCTTGACAAATTCTACATACCCATCTTCATCGATCACAATAGCTTGCGATGAATCATCCGTCGAAAGCTCCTTCAAGAAGTTGTCGACTTCATCAATGCTTGATGCCGTGTTCGCTTCTCTAACTTCCCGTTGGCTAATCGCTGTTTGCGATGGCTTATTCGGACGGCTTTCTACGAGTGCTTGGCTAATTTCGGGATGATCTGTCACGCTGTCGTCATCAGTATTTATCGCCAGCATAAATAGTAAAGCTAACAGCCCCGCATTAATTAAAAGGGCGATGATTATCGTATCTTTACGGCTCATTCCTGTTGCTCCTTCGAAAATGTGAAATTATTTAAAGTTTATTAACAATCCTCTGGAATTCTTCTCCCCGCTGGGCATAATCTGAGAACATGTCAAAGCTAGAACATCCAGGAGATAATAAGACAATATAACCCTTTTTAGATAAAGCAGCAGCCTGCTTCACTGCCGTGTCTAAACTATCAAAAATCGTCACAGGAATATGCGGTTCTAAACCTTGCTTGATCTTTGGCGCCGACTGCCCAATAGCACACACGGCTTTAACTTTTCCACGAAATGCTGTCACCCATGGCGTATAGGGCGCGCCTTTATCTACGCCACCTGCAACCAGCACGATATCGCGCTCTAGCAAATTCACAGCGCGAATCACCGCATCAATATTGGTGCCTTTGCTGTCATCATAATAATCTACACCAGCGACTGTGCGCACGAATTCAATGCGATGCGGCGGTTTTTTGAAAGAGGCTAATCCTTGGCAAAACTGATCACCAGATACCCCCATATCATTGCAAAGAGCATATGCTGCCATCAGATTTTCCACGTCATGACTATGTTTAGCTTGATAGTCTTTAGGCAGAACAAAGGCACGTATTCCAGATTGATAAACAGCAAGCGTATCGGTAGCAATATGACAGCAGGGACGATACCCATAGGAATACAACTTTGAAGCTCCAAAATCTGAAGCATAGGTCTCCAAACATGCGTCTTCCACATAGAGCTTGCCACCAGCTTTTAAACAGTCTTTCAAGCGTATTTTCGCGAGTGCATAGTCGTGCAAGGAAGGATACCGATCCAGATGATCAGGCGTGATATTCAAGATCACGCCAGCATCAAAATAGCAACCACTTAGGGTTTCAAGCTGAAAAGAACTCAGTTCGATGACAAAAACATCTGACTCATCCCCCTCATCCACCGCAGAAGTGAGCGGTGTGCCAATATTGCCTAAAGCCTTGGCCTTCATGCCAACACTATTCAAAATGTGCGCGACTAGTGAAGTGACTGTCGTCTTCCCATTCGTGCCTGTAATCGCCACACATCTCTTTGTAATCGCGAGGCACGCCAATTCGACTTCACTCATGATGTTAAGCCCTAACGCGCGCGCTTGCGCATAATGAGGATGTGATGTCGGAATCCCTGGAGACACCACAATGAGATCAAAAGTAGTTAAAGCAAGCTCTTGGCTTTGATGCAGTGTCGTTAACCCCTTACTGCGCAGCAAAGCAATCCCCGCATGCGTATCTAGCAATTTGGCATCACAATCCACTCCAACGACAATCGCACCGCGCCGCAATAAGTATTGCGCCGCCGATTGCCCGCTGAGACCTAATCCCAACACAAGCACGCGCTTGCCAGCTAACGATAATGTCGATTGCCCCATAATAGATCTCACTGAAATTTTAAAGAAGCCATCCCAATGATAGCCAACAACAAGCCAACGATCCAAAAACGCACGACCACTTTCGTTTCGGGCCACCCTTTGTACTCAAAATGGTGGTGCAACGGCGCTATCAAAAATATGCGCTTCTTATTGCGCAACTTATAACTTCCCACTTGCAAAATCACAGACAAAGCCTCTGCCACAAAAATACCCCCAATAATAGCTAAGAGAAATTCCCGTTTTAAAAGGACGGCCGAAACACCGAGAACGCCTCCTAAAGCTAGCGACCCTGTATCTCCCATAAACACTTGCGCTGGATGCCCATTGTACCACAGAAACCCGATGCACGCGCCCACAAAAGCACTTAGATAGATCGCGATTTCACCACTGCCTTCAATATAAAGGATATTCAGATAGCGCGCCAAATCGACGTGATTTGAGATAAAACCAATGCACGCCAAACAGCTAGCCACCATAATCAAACACCCTGCAGCTAAGCCATCCAATCCGTCTGTTAAATTGACTGCATTGGATGATCCCACAATCACGCAAACAATAAAGATGGCAGCCAGAATGGCTAACCCTCCCGACAAACTTAAAATATGTTCTTTAAAAAAAGGCATGTAAATACGCGTCGCATAATCTTCCAAGGGAATTGTCGTTGCCGCTTGCTGACTGCTTGAGTCACTTAATAGCAAAGGCACTTTACTCAGCTGCTCTTTAATGACAGGGGGTTGGAACCAATCTCCAATGCTAGTGATACTGGCAACTTGAGGGCTCAACAAATACAGCGCGACAATACCTGCAATCCCCCCTTGAATTAGAAGTTTCTGACGCCCTGTCAAGCCCTTCGTATTTTTATATTTAAGCTTTAAATAGTCGTCACGCGCACCTAGCAACCCTAAACACACAGTGGTAATAAAAAGAATCAATGTAAACACATGCGACAGATCCATCCACAGAAACATCGAAACAAGCATAGAAAACAAAATCAATGCACCACCCATTGTTGGGGTATCTTTTTTCTTCTGGTGCAATTGCCCCAACAAAGGACATTCATCCGTGCGTATCGATTGGCCAATTTTCATTTCATAAAGTTTTTTAATAAAGCTAGGACCTAAAAATATACTTAATACTAATGAGGTGATGGCAGCCAACATCATACGTGTCGAATAGTTTTCAAAAGCCAGCGGCACCTTTAATCCTAGAATTTCTCTTAAGAAATCGATAATAAAGAAAATCATGCTCTCCTACAGCTCCTCTAGAACTTTCCAGACGCCTTTTGCTCGCGACCCTTTGAGCAAGACAACGTCTCCTGGTGCAAGGTGTGTGCGCAGAGCTTCTACTACGCCACTGCGCTCCGCTGCCCACACTACAGGCCTTCCAGCCTCTTGCCAGCACTCTGAAATATGTTTACATTCTTGCCCGTAGCAAAGCATCATATCAACACGGTCCAAAGCATACTCCCCTACAGCACGATGACAGCCCTTAGAGAATTTGCCTAGCTCCACAATTTCTCCAATCACGGCAATGCGCTTTCCTCCCGGTTTAGGCAGAGGTAAACAATCTAAAGCGGCCTTGATAGACATTTCAGCGGCATTATAAGAATCATTGATAAACGTCGCCCCGAACTTTTCAACCCGTTGTAACCGCCGTTCAGGTAAAGATAATGTGGGAATGATGGCGGTAATTTCAGACCACTCCATCCCTAAATGAATAGCCACAGCAGCGGCTGCCAAAAAATTATGCCTAGAATGTGCGCCTGGAAGTGGAATCGCCGCTGTCACAAAATTCACCTTTTCATTGCTGCCACCAGCATTAATCGCTTTAGGATATGAAATCAGCATTTCTACTTCATTACCATCGAGGAAGAAATCAGCAGTCCGATCTGTTGTAGAGAAGGTCATTTTTTTACACGACCCTACAGAGCTCAATGCACCATTGATATCGCTTTCCAAGTGGTATAAACCCAACTTTGTTTTGGGGTGGGAAAAAATCTCAGCCTTAGCATCGGCAATCCCTTCTAGAGAAGGAAAATAACCAGCATGCACCAAAGCTACCATTGTCACCACAGCAATGTCTGGAGGCGCAATCTCCACCAACCTTTTAATTTGCCCATAATCTGTCATGCCCATCTCTAAAATCGAAACCTCATCGTCAAGACTGAGATCATTCAAGATGGCTAAAGGCAAACCTATCTGAGAGTTGCTATTGCCGGTTGAAGCGGAAACGCGAAACTTAGCTTTCAGCAGCTGATAGATAAAATTCTTGGTCGATGTTTTTCCCAACGAACCTGTCACAGCCACAATTTTGGCTTTGCTTTGCTTTAGATACGTGTGTGCAAGCTGCTGAAGGGTTTGCAATACATCGTTGGAACGCAACAGCTGCATTCCGTAGTCCAAGCCAACATAATTGACATGCACCACAGCTGCCACAGCACCATTCTCGGCAGCATGTTGCAGAAACGCATGCCCATCTACTTGCGCACCAGGGAGAGCGAAAAACAAGTCTCCAGATTTTGTCAAACGGCTATCCACAGATACGCCACTAACAAAACGATCTGAAACCACATCGACAGATAGATGAGAAGCCAATTCTTTTAAAGATGTCTTTTTCATGAGATAATGAGCAGATTATAAAGTTTGCCCATAGCTTATGAACTCGCCCCTTTTTCAACAAGTAAACTCTCAGCTAAAAATATTGCTAAGACATCTTGCATCATTCATTTATCATAAACAGTTTGAAACACAGAGGCACAGAGAACACAGAGAAAGAAATAATTGGAGATTGATTGTGGTATATGCCTAAGGATATTTTGTTTTTTTTCATTCCTCTCCGTGTTCTCTGTGCCTCTGTGTTTCAAGTTTTTTATCTTCAATAGTTTATTGTTATATTGGATTTATGCAACAAGGTTTGCGAGAAGACTATTAAAGGTTGCTCATTATTATATAGTAATATATACTACACACTTTCATCATTAAATGGTTGATATTTAAAACTATGGAAAATTCTAAGCAAATAAACTGGGCACCTGTACTTTTTTTAACAAGCTACCACTTACTGCTGTTTGTGCTATTCCCCCTCTATTTGTATTATCACTCCCCGTCTACCGCACTCATCATCACTACCGTGATTCTTTTTGGTCTTACAGGTATCAGCATCACCGCCGGCTACCATCGCTACTACGCCCATAGATGCTATCGCACTAATAGTGGTGTTGAAGCTGTTCTGCTCTTTTTCGCCACTATGGCGGCCCAAAGTTCCGCCTTGCGTTGGGCTTTTGAACACCGCATACATCATGCACATGTCGATACTGAAGAAGACCCTTATTCAGTACAAAAGGGCTTTTGGCATGCTCATTGTTTGTGGATTTTAAACAAACCCGCGCCTGTTGAAGCAAAAGTCGTCCCAGACCTATTGAAAAACAAACTCGTCATGTTCCAACAGAATTATTACAAATATTTGATGTTTGGGACTAATGCCTTAACTGTACTGTTCTTCGGTTGGGCTTTTAACGACTACTTTGGAGCCTTTGTTTTTATAGGCTTATTGCGCTTGTTCGCGCTGCACCATTGCACTTGGTTCATCAATTCACTAGCCCATATGTGGGGCGAGAAACCCTTCTGCCAAGAACTCACAGCAGTAGATAATTACTTTCTTTCCCTTCTCACCTTTGGAGAAGGGTACCATAATTATCACCACACCTTTGCTAACGACTACCGCAATGGCATCCACTGGTTCCATTTCGACCCAACAAAATGGCTGATCTGGTCTCTCAACAAAGTAGGTCTGGCCCATGGCCTCAAACGCATGGATCCTGTGACAATAAAAAAGCGGGAGATCATCGAAAGCAAAAACATCCTCCTCGAAAAGCTTACGAAATCTTGTCATCAGAAAAAAGAGGAATTAGAAACTCTAGTGCATGAGTTGTCTGATCAAATTGTCACGAAAGTGGCTCAATTCAACCAGCTCAAAGCCAAATATATAGCGGCTAAAAAAGAAAATCCCTCTCGCGACTTGCTCAAAGAGCTGCGCTTGGAACTGAAAAGCTACAAAAAAAGTCTGAAACAAGATTGGCAACAATGGATGACTATTTACAACAACATCATGGAATTCGAGCCATTGTCAGCATAATCTGAATGGGTTTTGTGATTATTTTAACAAAATAATCACAAAACACTTGACCACACATTTCATTTTAAGTTATAACCGTACCTCTTATCCTAATGGTGGCATGGCCAAGTGGTAAGGCAGAAGCCTGCAAAGCTTCCATTCCCCAGTTCGAATCTGGGTGCCACCTTTTTATCACAAACGAACCTCCGCATGGAGGTTCTTTTTTTTATATGCTTTATATTATCGCGACACCGATTGGCAACTTAGCCGATATCACTTACCGTGCCATCGAAACCTTAAAAAGTTGTGACTACATCTTATGCGAAGATACGCGCCACAGCGGAATCTTGCTGCACCATTATCAAATTTCAAAGTCCCTGAAAAGCTTTCATAAATTTAGTGAAGCTTCCAAACAAACCGAAATCATCGCCGACCTACAACAAGGACTAACCATTGGCTTGATTTCTGATGCCGGCACTCCTGGCATTTCAGATCCTGGCGAAAAGTTGATTCAAGCGTGTATTGAAAATGGAATCGAAGTGATTGCAATTCCAGGAGCCTGCGCCGCCATCACCGCTTTGTGCTGTTCTGGACTAAACACAGACCGTTTTCAATTCATTGGCTTTCTTCCCAAGAAAGCCAGCGAATTGCAACGCACCCTTGATAGTATCCTCGGCTATCCAGGAACGACCATTTGTTATGAATCTCCCCACCGCCTGCTAAATGTACTCGAAGCCATCCACGCAAGTGCTCCCCAGCGCTCCATCGCTGTAGCACGTGAACTGACTAAAAAATTCGAGGAACTCAAACGCGGCACAGCTCAAGAACTTCTGGCCCACTGGAAAGATCATACGTTGAAAGGTGAAATCGTGTTGCTCATCTCGGGTCATTCGCTTGAAAACTCTCAAGATTGGCAATCGATGACTCCCCTCCAACATGTGGAACATATGCGCACCACCTTCGACCTCACCTTGCAAGAGGCCATTTATGCCGTAGCAAAAGAGCGCGGCGTCAGCAAGCGCGATATCTACAATGCCGTCCATCGCTCTTAAATATAGCGACAAAGGACAAAGCACAAAGGACAAAGGACCAAAAGGACTAAATACAGTGTCCTTTAGTCCTTTAGGTCGTTTAGGTCCTTTAGGTCCTTTAGGTCCTTTAGAGGTAATTGCATAAGTTCCGTTTAATCGATTTTTGGATGATTTTGGCAAGATTCGCCATTTTGCGCAAATCCACATACTCTTAAGAGTAGGGGATTTGCGCAAAATGGCGAAGATTGGCAAAAGCGCCAAAAAGCGATAAACGGGAATTATGCAATTACCTCTTTAGGTCCTTTGTCCTTTTCTTACTATGTAACTCCATTTAAACTTATCTTCAAGCGTAGGTTGACGATGCTTTCACCATTCCTTGTTCAGGTGAGTTTATTGAGCGATTAAATCTCGATGGGGTGGATTGCAAGGCAGCAGGTGTGAAAACATGAGCCCCCGAAGCAGCTTGTGCGGGTGATAATGATTGTAATGGCGGTGTTGGCGGTGATGATGGTGAACTGTAATCATCTGCCGAATCCTTAGAGCTTGCCTTGTGTGACTGATCTCTTAATATGCTATCCACCACATAGGGAGGTAGTAAAAGCTTGAGGCTTTCTTTAGCAGCCGCGATACTTTCGTCTACAGCATCACCGTAACTCAATAATGCTCGATAATGCCTTTCTTGACTCTGTGGTGTACAGTGTGCAAATAAGTAGGTGTAAAAGTCCCATTTGCTGTTGCACGAAGGTTGAATGTACGGGAAATCTAGGCATGGTAATTCAGCTTGTACAGCTCTGGCAACGACATCGGGGACAGTAGCAACGACATGTGAGGCTTTGGTAAAGCCAGCGGGGATAGAGTCCACATGATCTACGGTTATGGCAGCGCTCGCCTGCATTATTTTGTTTGGAAAATTACGATGATGTGTCAAATATAGATCTTGCACAAAATCACTTACAAATCTCTTATGTGTCCATAGGGCTATTTTAAGATTCTCATCAAATACACCCTCTTTTATTTTTACAACACCCTCTTTTATATCTATGAGATTTCCGTAAAGTTTAAAGGTCAATACTTTACCTTCGAATAGCTTGCGATAGAAATCATACGCATCCACACCTACGCCAGGAACAGGCAAGCCCATATTCTCAGCCGTGATAAATTGCTGCGTAGCTAATCTTTCGCCCAATTCGTCAGCTTCTAACACTCTTTTAAATGGATTTTCCTGTCGACATTTTTCCAAGACGGCATCATCCATGGGGTATTTTGTCTGGAGGTAATCGCGGAAAGAGGAAATCTCCCAATCGACATTCTCACCGGCATATAATAAACCGATATAAATGGACTTAAGAGTTGCTAGGTCTTTGCCGGCGCAGATTTTTGCATATACACTATTGCGTGTAGCACAGCTTCCTGCTACAGGACGCGGCAAGCCGATGTCCGCCGCTGTAATCATTTCTTCCCGCAAGCTCTTTTGCAAGAAAGAAGCGCTGCGAAACGTAATATCAGCTATTGAAGATGCTTTGCTGGACGGACGTCCCCTACGGCGAAGGAGATAAGTTGTGAGACCGAGAGCAACAGCACCGAATAATGTAAGGCCTAGTTGATTTGCTTTATCCATGCTAGATAAGGCTTGGACTACATCGTCCCCTCTATTTCTGAGGGTCTCTTTGGTAGCGATTAATGCCTTTTCAACCCAAGGATAGTTTGCTTGGACTGAAGGCATCTGTTCTGCCATAGAAACTATCCCTGGATGTTCAACCGCCGCTGCGGCGGATTTTGAGGCAACCACAGAGCAAGGTGCAAGAGAGGAAAGAGTCTGATTTTTCATCGCGGCCGCAAGTGGAGCCACGTCTATGTGTGTCGCAACAGTGATGGGACTAGCATTATTAAGTTTGTCTACAGGGGTGGCCATGAAGCGCTGGACCAAATAGCCTGCTGGCAAGAGAGAGGCCGCCACTCCACACTTGCCGTGGGTTTTTAAGACCTCAGCCAGCACCGCAAGCTTAGTTTTCACAGGAGCAACTTGCTCTTTTATTGTGGGAGTTGGATTAGTAGAGTCTAAAGACGCTGTAGTAGAAAATTGGATGGGCATGATTCACACCTGAGTGGTTTAAAGGAAATTTTGCCTAAGTAATTACGTTTCTAATGATTAGAGGCTGATCTAAAATATCAAAAGACAACGCTGTTTGGCAAGAGCAAACTTAAAACAATCGCCTCAGTTCGTCCACGCAATTCATCGCGCTTAATCGAGGGACTTTAAAAAATTGTCAGCATGAACGATTTGTATCCCGTCTTCGATTCTTTCTCGTTTGAGCTCTTTTACGACTTGCATGGCAGGATGTTTGTATTTGCTATGGAAATAACGTAAATGAGGGCTGATTGAGGAGTCTGCATATTTCACTTCTATCATTTTCTCTATTTGGCCATCCTGAACCAAGGCAAAATCAACTTCTTGTTTTTCCTTAGTATGCAAATAATGCAGAGCATAATTTTCTGCGAAATAATCGATTTTTCCAAATACATGTTTTAATAGACACCCCGCTACAAAATTCTCAAATTTTGCCCCATTGTCGCCTATGATAAGGCCGGTATCAAAAAAGTAAATTTTTGGTTCTTTAAGTAAACTTCGGGCAATATTGCGCGAAAAAGGGGTAATGCGGAAGACGATATATAACGCCTCCATGATTTCAATGTATTTTTTCACTGTATGAGGAGAGATCGCTACATCCTCGGCAATGGAGCTATACGAAATCGGAGAACCAACTCGTGCTCTGAGCATTTCAAAGACCAGACGCATCGCATTCAAATTCTGGATATTATCAAAATCTAAAACATCTTCACGCAGTAAGCTATTGATATACTGCAAACGCCAACGATTGGCATCGACTAAATCTTCACTTAAGAACGGCTCAGGGAATCCCCCTCGTTCTAGAAAACGATCAATGGTATAAGGGACATGCACTTTTTCACACTCAGCAGGAGATAATGGCATCAAATGATGCAGAAAATAACGCCCTGCAAGCGAGTCTCCAACAGATTTAAAGATTTCTAAACGTGCACTCCCTGTGACTAAAATCTTTTGCTGCAGGGGTTTCGTATCATAAACGCCTTTTAAATAATTTTTCCACAAAGGCATCTTATGGATTTCATCAAGAAGTAAAAGTTCTGTAGAGGGAAGCCAAGCTTCATTTAAAATGATTTTCCTATCTTCTAAACGGTCATAATTTAAATAAATCGAAGAAGAAAAAGCTGTAGCAATCTCTTTAGCTAACGTTGTTTTTCCTGCCTGGCGAGGCCCGGCTAAAAGGACCATTTTCTTGTTTAAGTCCTTCAAAATTGCATGATATTGATATCTTTCCATATTGACTATTTTGCACACTATTGCAAAAAAGTCAAGACTATTCTGTAATACACTGCAAAAAAGTCAATGGAATAGCAAAAAACACCTTTCATCATGCATTTCCTTGCCCTTTACAAAATCTCTGCGCAGATGTGTCGCCATCACATGCTATAATAGACTTCTTTCGAAACTGCAATCCCGTGCCTCTGCCCTTTAGCTAAAGTGCGAAGTATTAGACATAACTTTATTTACCCCTATTCAAACAAACATTGAATTTTAATTTATTAAATATTATAATCTAACTTTTTCGTCAATATTAAACTAATAAAAGGATTAAGATGAAATTAATAAACACATTTTTATCGCTTGTTTTCTTTGGTAGTACTGCTTTTGCCTCCGAAATGCCCAATTTAACTGATCCGAATCCGCTCACAGAAGCAACCTATACCGACGAACAAGACGTAGCTACCTACCATTGGCACAGAGTTCAAATCTCAACCGGATCTTTAAATGTCGCCGAAAGTCCTCCGCTATTGGAGGAGATCATTGAAGTGTCTTTCCCTGCCGCCCCGGAAATGATTGAAGTTGAAACAGCACATGGCGTGGCTCATCATCTCGTTGCGACGGACGATGAAGGCATGTCTTACGCATTAGTTTCGCAGGAAATTGATAGTGAAAATGATATTGTGAACAACTTCCGCATCATGTCAGAACAGATAGCCATGATGTCATCAAAACAACTTATCTATACTTCATTCTCAGACAATGATTCGTTCGCTACCGTAGCTTGGATCGATCATCGGCTGGGCTTGTTAAGGCATATGACTGTTTTCAAAGGCGAGTTCAATTTCTTTTTTCTAGAAGCCGATGTAAACTGGGATGCTGATGTGGAGACAACGATGGAGCCGGGCACAGAGAGCTTCGATAAAATGATTAGAAATTTGCAAAAGGCGAGAGCATTTACAGGAACATTTGTTTTGAGACAACCGATGGAATAGCATCTTTAACCAACTGGTGACAAAACAGCCTCACCCCCGTTCCACTAGGCCTAATGGACGACCAGCTCCAGGAGTGAGGGATGGCACGCCAGCAGGGGTTAATACACTTGTGCCTACAGCAGCTTGTTCGGGAGATAGTGGTTGGAATGACTGTGAGGCCGGGGTGATCGGTGGCTCTGGTGCTATAGTGGGGGACTCATTTATTTTACACAAAGTATCGTAAGGTAATAAAGCTTTGAGGCCACATCTAGCATTAATAATATTTACATCAGTTGCAAAAACAAGGCTAGATAATATTCGCAAAAGTTGTGCTTGAGCCTCTGGTGTAAAGTGCCCAAATAGCTTCTTATAATACTCTATGCCGCCCGTCTGTCCACCGGTAAGAGTTAGTAAACCAATATCAGACGCTGTGATCGCCTTTCCTGGCTTTGTAGGGTCGTACCCATCAGGGATTTTCAAAGTCAATTTAGACATAACGTCGCAGAATCGCGCTTTATGTTGAGCTAATGCTATCGTAAGATTCGCATCAAATAAACCAGCAATGACTACTACTTGACCACACCTGACATTTATGAAGTTTCCATAAGTGCAAAATGGCGATGTCCCTTCTTTGAATAGATCGTGATAGAATTCATTTGCATCCTGACCCTTAGCTGGAACAGGCAACCCCACATTCTCGGCCGTAATAAAATGGTGCTGCTTAATTCTTTCTTCCAACTCTTCATCTACTAGCATTCTTGTAAATAGCTCTTCCTGCAGATCAGCTTCCGAGAAGTCATTATCCATGAAGTATTCTTGCTTGAGGTAAGACCGGAAACAAACAATCGCATCATCAACTTCCTGGAGGCGTAATAAACCGAGATAAATGGATTTAAGGGTTTCTAGGTTTTTGCCAGCACATAGTTTGATATGCACCGTGTTGCGACTAGAACACAACCCAGAAGGAAGCGGCAAGCCGATGTCGGCCGCTGTAATCGTTTCTCTTCGCAAGCGCTTTTGCAAGTAGGAATTGCTGCTAAAAGTAATATCAGCATTAGAAGGTTTTTTATAACTAGAAGTACAGCACCATCGGCGCATGAGCCGTGCTGTGAGACCTAAAGCAAGCGTGCCTAGCAATGCGAGACCTAATAGGTGTGTTTTCTCCATACCGGATGTGGCTTCAGCCAAATCGCGCCCTTTGGGCAAAACGGCTTTGGTGACGGTTAATGCCTTTTCGGCTAAAGGTAGGTAGGTTTGGGCTGAAGGGAGATGTTCTACAAGAGAAGTAACCCACGAATGGTCAACCACAGCAGATGTTGAAACAAGCGATGCAATAGTCTGATTGCTCTTCGCAGCCTCAAGCGGGATAGCGACTGCGGGCGCGTCTGTTGCAGTCGTTGCTTGGAGGGGCTTGTGCAGCTCGACCTGCTTATCTACAGAGGTGGTCATGAAACGGTGGATTAAATAGCCCGCTGGCAGCAGAGCCCCTGCCGCACCATATTTTCCGTGGGCTTTTATGATTTCAGCTAGCGCTCCAATTTTAGCTTTCACGGGATGGACGTGCTCTTTTTTTGTGGAAGCTGGATTTGTATGGTCTAAAGGTGCTGTAGTAAAAAATTGGATGCGCATGGTTCACTCATTAAAATATGTTTCTTATGATTAAAGGCTTACCAACAATATCAAAAGCGAAAGCGATTAACAATAGAAACTTAAGGCAATGGACGGCATGGACTACATGGACTGAATGGACGAAGTGGACTTTATGGACTAGCGACAAGGCGTCCATTCAGTCCATGTAGTCCATTCAGTCCATGCCGTCCATTCCTGTCCATGCAGTCCATTTTTTTTGCTTTGCGGTTTTAATCGGCAAGAATTATTCTGATTCTCCCCATTATGGAGCCGAACACATGAATCCCAGAGCGAGCAACTCATTACAATCCATCTTTCAGCCTTACGTTTTTGTGCTAAAAGAAGGTGGCGAGATCAAAAAGAACTTCCTAGACTACTCCCTGATGATGCTGCTTACCCAAAGCTTGGAGCATATTGGTTCCCCCAAAGAAGAAACCGATCCTGTCGAAGACGACTAACCACCCACAAACCAACCTAGCAATCACTCGGGTAAATTGCTAAAAAACACTTGCCTCTTTCCTGCGATTCAACTACAATGACGCCTTGACTTATGTCACAAAAATCCGTTTTCACGATTACGCGCATGGATATTGAAAAAGAAATAGATTTGCTAATCAAAAGAGCCATTGCTGAGGATGTGGATCATGGCGATATCACGACCAAAGCCTGTCTTCACACATCAACCGAAATCCAAGGCTCCTTCCAACTCAAGCAATCAGGTGTCGTGGCTGGCTTACCGCTATTACCACGCATCTTCCAACTGCTGGATCCAACCATTGAAGTCAATCCACTTGTGCAGGAAGGCTCATTTCAAAAAGCTGGCACACACATAGCTAGTATCACCGGATCTTCCAGCGCAATTTTAACGGGCGAACTTGTCGCATTGAATATCTTACAACACGCGAGCGGCGTGGCTACAATCACCCAAGAATATGTAAGTCGCATCGCAGGCCTTAAATGCGACATCATCGATACACGCCGCACGTTACCAGGCTTACGAGCGCTTGAAAAATATGCTGTAGCTGTAGGTGGAGGAAAAAGCCACCGTTACAACCTAGCCGACTATTTTGTGATTAAATCGAGCCATCTAGCATTTTTATTGGTGGGACCTAATCACCCCATTGACGAAGCCGTAGCACGCGTTAAAGCCTACAATCCTCAGCTCCCCATCGAAATTCAAATCGACAATGCTGAGTATATCGAAACCATTCTTAAGCACGATTTTAGAGCGATTATGTTGCGTAACATGACGATAGATGAGCTAGCACAATGTGTAGCCACCATCCGCAGCGTCAACAAAAAAATCTACCTAGCCTTCTCAGGCAGCGTCACCTTAGAAACGATACGCGCCTTAGCCGAAACTGGGATCAATGGCGTCTCAGTGTCTGCCTTAACACATTCCATAGCGGATATTGAAATGGGCCTGCGCCTCTACCAGCCACATAAAGCATCCCATGCGGACGGCCATAAAGAGGTTATTGCCGCTAAAAGCTAGAAAAGTAAGAAATTCAAAAAACTGATAAGCACGGATAACAAGGAGAAAAACACGATGTCTTCCACACCAAAAGAAATCATATTCGAAGAAGCTGCACGTGACCTACTGTTAGAAGGAATCAAAAAGCTAGCAGATGTCGTCGCATTTACCCTAGGACCTAAAGGACGCAATGTAGGCCTTGAAAAGAGCTGGGGCGCACCAACCATCACCAACGATGGAAGCAGCATCGTGAAAGACGTTTCCTTAAAAAATCAATACGAGAATATGGGCGTAGCGATGGCTAAGGAAGTCGTGCAGAAAATCAAAGAAAAGTGTGGCGACGGCACAACCACAGCTACTTTGCTTTTAAAAGCATTGGTAGAAGGTGGGATCAAACAAATTGCGGCAGGAGCGAGCCCTATCAGCTTAAAACGCGGCATGGATAAGGCATTAGAAGCCTTGCTCAAAGAAATTGAGAAAACAGCAATTCCAATTAAGAATGCCAAAGAAATTCAAAATATTGCCACTGCATCAGCCTCAGGTAACGTAGAGATTGGTACTATCATCGCTGAAGCCATGGAAAAAGTTGGCAAAACAGGGGTGATCACGATTGAAGAAGCTAAGGGTACCGAAACATCCATCGAACTGGTTGAAGGGATGCAATTCGATCGAGGATATATCAGCGCTTATTTCTGCACCAACACCGATAAGCTCACGGCTGAATTGACCAATTCTCCCCAAATCCTTATCGTCGACAAGAAAATCAATAACATCCACGAAATCCTGCCTGTGTTATCTTCCATCGCTACCTCAGGCAAGGAACTGCTCATCATCGCCGACGATGTCGAAGCCGATGCTCTTTCCACCCTCGTGGTCAACAAATTGCGTGGCACGCTTAAAGTCGTGGCAGTCAAAGCCCCTGGCTTTGGCGATCGCCGTAAAGCGATGCTGCAAGATATTGCTGTTCTCACAGGTGCCACAGTGATTTCTGAAGAAACAGGCATCTCACTCAAAGAAATCCCTGCCAGCACACTGGGATCGGCCGAAAAGATCACCGTGACCAAAGAAAATACCATCATCGTCAATGGCATTGGTAAACCCAAAGAAATTGAAGCCCGCATCAAACAAATCGAAAACGAAATCGAACTCACAAAGAGCTCCTATGACAAAGAAAAGCTCGAAGAACGCAAAGCCAAATTGAGCGGTGGCGTGGCTGTGATACGCGTAGGTGCTGCCACAGAACCAGAACTCAAACAAAAGAAACAAATGTTTGAAGATAGCCTAAATTCAACTAAAGCGGCTATTGAAGAAGGGATTGTCACTGGAGGTGGAGTCACTCTCTTGCGCGCTAGCAAAAACATCAAATTGAAACTCGAAGGTGATGAAGCCATCGGCGCTAAAATATTAATCACCGCTTGTGAAGCGCCTATCAAGCAAATTGCTTGCAATGCAGGACGCGACGGAGCTGTCATTCTATCTGAAGTGATCCAAGCAAACCCGCATGTCGGCTTTAATGTCATGACAGACCAAGTCGAAGACCTCATGGTGGCAGGCATCGTAGATCCCGTTAAAGTGGTTAAAAACATCCTCACACATGCTGTATCTACAGCTGGGATTGTCATCATCTCTGAAGCCCTCATCGGTGATGCTCCTGAAGAGGAAGAGAAATAAGACTCTGATTTAAAAGGACCAAAACGACCTAAAGGACTAAAGAGGTAATTCCGTAATTAAAACGCCCCATATTTTGGGCCTTTTTTGGGCCATTAGCCTATCCTTCCTTGGTAATATTCACTAATATTGCCTGCGGAATGATCGGCTAATGGCCCAAATCTCCAAGATAGGGATCTAGTATGCGTAAAAAATGCCCTAAAATCTGGGGCGTTTTAATTACGGAATTACCTCTAAAGAGCTTCGTCTATTAGTCCTTTAGGTCGTTTTGGTCCTTTAGGTCCCTTTTTCTACAAATTTACACATCGCTAATATGTCCAACATTCTAAAGGTTTATGCTTTTGTTGCCCTTTTTGTCATCGGTTGGTGGACGCTTGCTTTTAAACAAAAATCGTCAAATGACCCATCCCCTACTTTAATCAGCTTGGCAGAGGTCTCCAATCAAGAGCCAAAACCTTCCGTAGCACCACCCTTAATCAACGTAAAGCGCGAACAGCTCAAACTTGCTCTGGCGGGAGATTTAGCGCTCATGGCCCAGCTTATTGTAGAATGGGATATCAATGCCCAAATCTTGCAGCAAACCGGACTATCATCTGTTAAACGCCTCCCTGCACATGAATTGTTGCGCAGTCAAATTCTCAAACGACACCTCTTCACTACGGCGCCTGATGAACTTAACATCATAAAACAAAACCACCGCCTAAAAAGCCTCACGGATGATGCTGGCAATACGATTACACTAGATAAAACCTTTCAACGCTATCTCCCTCAAACCTATATTTCCGCCAGCTTCTTATTGGCTTTGGTACCCACAGACGAAATCGTCGCTCTTCCGCGCTGCTTACGCGAACATGAGCAACTCTACCCCAAAGACCTCACCGCCCAAATTCCTCTCGACATTGACCGCTATAATGCCGAGAAATTATTCCAAGCCCAACCAGAAATTGCCTTTGTCGCCCACTACTCTCATCCCGCTACCATCCAGGCGCTCCTTAATCAAGGGGTCATTCTTTACACCATGAAAAATCCCACGAGCATAGAGGACATCTCTGCCGAGCTATTACAAATGGGTCATATTATTAATCGCCCTTTTGAAGCCGAACTGCTCAAAATCTTTATCGATGCAGCCATGTTAGCCTTGGATAATCATCTATTAACCTTGACCAGACCATTAATTACGACACACACGCCAATCCCTCAGCTGCTCTTTTTAAATCATCATCAAAATTTCTCCATTCCCACCCCACGCACGATTAGCGGACAACTATTAGCGCGCATGGGTGATCTTGATATTTCTCTTGCCTATGTTGAGACACACCAACAGAGTCAGGAATGGATGATGCCTATCGATAAAGAGCAGATCATTAATTTAGATCCCGATTATTTAATCATTGCCGCTGAAGCCACCCAGGCTCTAAATAAAGAGATCAGACAAAACATGGGACTCAAACAATTGAAAGCAGTACGTAACAACCATCTCTATTTTGTGGACGAATCTATTCAACACTCCCCTACACAATATATTGTCCTGGCTTATTTCGATCTCATTCAATGCATGGCAGGGCTCCAATGATTTCGTTATACAACACACAAAAAAAACGCTCTTTCCTCAAACTCAATATTATTATCAGCGTTCTTTTGGTGGTATGTTCTGTTTTCACCCTTTTGCTTGGCGACACCCCTTGGCAGCTAGTATGGCAAGATGTGCTCAAGCGCTTTGATGGCACAGCACTGCCATGGAATCCTCTCCTTGATGAACGCATTCCTCGCCTCATCGTCATTATATGCACAGGAGCTTCGCTAGCGGTAGCTGGAGCTGTCATGCAAGCGTTATTCCAAAATCCACTTGCCTCCCCTAACGTATTAGGCATTTCTTGCGGCGGAGGTTTGCTCGTTGTGCTTGTGTTCGTGCTAGAATGGCATCTAGAGTACCCTTTTGCCATCCCCATCGCCGCATTTACAGGCTCGCTACTCACCCTCCTCTTCGTTTATTCTCTATCGCGCTCTGGAGGAAAAGTACAGCTTAACACCCTAATACTCACCGGCATTGCCGTCTCTTCTTTGCTCTTTGCCATTCAAGCTGCCATCATGTACGCCCTACGCGATCGTTGGATGCTCATCCAAACATTAACCGAGTGGGAGGCTGGATCGACTGTCGACCGCGATTGGAAACACGTGCATATGCAACTCCCTCTGACTTTAGTGGGACTATATGGCTGCTGGTTCTATCGGAGTGAAATCGACATCTTAGCTTTAGGTGAAGAGGAAGCAAAGAATCTTGGCGTTGAAGTTGAAAAGGTGCGTTGGCGCCTATTTTTATGTGTCGCCTTATTGATTGGCGGCGCCATTGCATCTGTGGGGATGATCGCTTTTTTTGGCCTCGTCTTACCCCATCTCGTGCGCTATGTGCAGGGTCCGGCAAATCACCACCTGATTCCATTGTGTATCTTAGTCGGCAGTGCCTCCTTCACGGCGATGGATCTCCTTTTGCGCATGTTAGAAATCCATGCGCTTTCCATCGGTAACATCTCTGCTATCCTCGGCGGCGTCGCATTTTTAGTTCTAATGCGTGGCTCGCGGCGCTTTTTGCATATGGGAGGAAGGCGTTAGATGGCTCAAAAATTAATCGCTTCGAATTTAAGCTATGCGCTCAATAAGAAATCCTTACTCAAAGATATCTCTCTCGAATTTGAAGGAGGACGCCTACACGGCATTTTGGGTCCGAATGGCGCAGGTAAATCCACCTTATTAAAATTAATCTCTGGCATATGGAAGCCCACACAAGGATCTGTCAGCTGGAACGGCACCGCATTGCTAGATAAAGAAAGACAAGCGATCAGTCGTATTATATCTCTGGTTCCACAACACCCTCAACCCTCCTTTGATTTTTTGGTAGAAGATGTTGTGGCCATGGGACGTTATGCTTATGATCGCAGCTATTGGAATGCGGCTGAAGCACCCATGGTGCACCAAGCATTAACTACTGTAGATGCATGGCACTTGCGTAGACGCTGTGTGAATCAACTTTCATACGGTGAAAGGCAGCGTGTATATATTGCTCGGGCTTTAGTGACCGAATCGCCCATTCTTTTGTTAGACGAACCCACTGCCAGCCTAGATATCCAACATCAACTGGAGATATGGCAGCTGCTTGAGCAATTTGTCAAAAATGGCAAGATCGTGATCGTCACCACACATGATTTGGCAATCGCCGAACGCTATTGTCACCACGTGGCTGTTTTACACCACGGACAATGCGTCGGCAATGGCAATTTTAATTCATTAATGACTCCGAATCTTCTACAAGAAGTATTCGGGGTCGTTGAAAAGCCTATGACAAGTAGCAAAAACTACACATTAAGTTTATAATACTTAATACACTCAAAACTGATTAAATTTTTTGCCTGAATGATTTTCTTTCGAATACTTGGAAGAATTTTGCTCCGTCACATTCACAGATAGTTCTTCGTTTTGTGCCTTCTTAGCAGAGCGAATCACTTTTTTTTGAAGTTGTTTGAGATGATGTGTTGCGTCTTTCATATTCTTCCTCCTTAGATATTTAGAAAACAACGAGAAACCGATTTATATACTTTGACAAGTACATGTTCACGGCATATGCAGCTTGCCGCGGTAGCGGCCTAAGAGATCAGCCCCGGGTGGAGCGATTAGCGCAACCCGGGGTATTGGAAAAAAAATACCAGCCCCGGTAGGGGCGTAAGAAAGCTCGTGGTATAGAGATTTTGCTTAAACGCTTTCTTACGCCCCTACCGGGGCTATATCGTTTCTTTTAAGAACCCCGGGTTCCGCTAATCGCTCCACCCGGGGCTAATCTCTTAGGCCGCTACCGCGGCAGGCTGCATATGTCCTGAACATATACTTTGGAAAGCCTCCTTATATTTTATGTAAAATCAGATATATCTAATTAACTATAACATAAAAAACAATTTGTAAACCATTTAATCAAACACGCTAAATTTAACAAATTTGATACTATTTATCTTTTGCTTCTAGATAAAATTTCATAATAGCAGTCCAAGCGGAAATAGCCCCTAGATAGAGGGCTAGTTCCTCTTGCTCATACTGCACAGCCATGCTTCTGCCTATATTCGCCACACCTGATGTAAGTGCTGCTAGTTTCTCCAGTTTTTGTAGAGGAGTAATAGCCTTCTTGCTCAAGGCTGCACTGATGCTTTCGATTGAAAAGTTCAGCTTGATTGTCTCTTCAAATTTTTTATAACTTTTATTTCCTTGGAAACTATCTATCGACGCCCCAAAGCAATGCTCCAACCAAGCAGAATGGTCCGCTCCCAATTTAAGCGTATCGACCACAGTTTTAAAGAAAAGACAATGTTGCGACAGCCCCTTCCAAAATTTTTTCCCTTGTTTAGCATTATGCGCTACAACCCCAGACAATAGGTTTTTAAGTGACTCTCCTGATGTCACGGCATTTAGAATAGCACTTTTATTAAAACCGTAAACCACTCCCTTCAAGGTAAAGATCATTCGATGTGACAAATTTGATGGCAATTTCGTCTCATTAATACTTAAAAAAAGCTCTTTAAAAAGCTCTAATCTGCTTGATAGCGCCTTGGTTGTCCCCACAGAATCGTGAGCATTTACTAAGTTGTTTTTCAAAAATTCACAACTCGAACTGATGAAACCAGCTTTGAAACTGTCTGTATTTAACCAACTCATAAACACCACTAATTACAAAACAAATAAAAGACACAAAAACATTCATAATTTAATTATATCAATAATTACATTTTTAATTAACAAACAAAACTATTAATTTGTAAGAGCATATCCACAGAAGAAAAATCTTCGCGTTGCCTTCGCTTACTTCGCGATCTTCGCGCTCAAAAAGTGCTGCACTATTTGTGATGAGCCTAAAAAACATTATTTACACAAACTCGCGCATATGCTTACTTTGTGTGTCAATAACACAGGAGATTACTATGTTCGGAACAAAGCTAAGCGCACTACTGCTCGCTGTATTTTTATTGACCTATTCCCTCGTCAATGCACAAGGACAGCAGTTAGCAAACTACTTAGGAACAGGAGCAAATCCACGCTTAACATTGCAATTATCGCCAAACAATGGACCAAAATGGGGCTCATTTACTATCGACTATCAAGGGATTGGCAATCTGCCGTGGAGCAGCGATCCTTCCAGCAACTGGAGCCCATGGAATGTGTTAGATGAAGCTGGAAACTACTATGGCACCATCACCCTGCTCAGTGATGGCAACACAGCAACATGGCAAGGGTATGTTGCTGGACAAAATGGCTATTACCTCGAAGGCATTAATTTTACTTTCAATCCTAACATCAACGCCTACCAACTCACAGTCAACCAGATCCATGGGGGCGGTTCCGCAGGTCCATTCCCCAATGCCCCCCTCGCCACACCCGCCGTATACCCAGGTACCAACACCCCCATCAACTTTAGCGTCAGCGGTCCACAAATCATCGACGATAAGGGCGATCACATCCTTCTCAAAGGCATTGTGCGCCCATCGCTTGAATGGAATCCTCAAGGGCAATTTTTAAGCCCACAAGACATTGAAAACATTCGCAAATGGAATTCCAATGCCATCCGCTTGGATTTAAACCAAAATTACTGGCTAGCTTCTGATCCCGTGACCGAAAATGGATCTTACAAACAAATCATCAACGCCATTGTGTACTATGCCACCCAAAATAAAATGGCGGTCATCCTCGATCTGCATTGGGTGGTCAATGGACAGCAAAGTCCGATGGCCAACCCGGATTCCTTGCAATTTTGGAGTGAAGTCGCTACGGACTACAAGAGTTTTGGGACAGTCTTGTTTGAATTATTCAACGAGCCAGAAGGGATCGATCAAAATACTTGGCTCAATGGCAATGGTACTTATGTAGGGTATCAACAACTGTACAATGCTGTCCGTGCGACTGGTGCCAATAATATTTGTATCGTGAATGGGCTAGATTACGGCTATGATCTGAGCTTTGTGAACGACAACTTTAAGCTCAATGGTGTTAATATCGTCTATGGTTCCCACCCTTACAATGAAAAAGGCGCTCCCGGCTATCAAGGTCCTGGCAAAGATTTCGCCAACAACTTCAGTGGGGTGTTAGGCAAATTTCCTTTGATTTTTACCGAATTTGGCGTCAACCAAAGCAACTATTTCCCCACGGGCTACCAAGATGTGTACACGCGCATCCTCGCTTATGCTAATGCCAATCAGATCAATTACACAGCCTTTGCTTGGTGGGTAGAAGCCCAGCCGGCTAACGCTGATGTTTTCCCTTGTGTCATCAGCGACTGGTCCGGCACCCCCCTCAATGGTGGCGTCATGATTCATCAAGATATGCTAGCTCAACCAGGTTCGAAATACACCTATCGCCAGCGCTAATAAGGGAGGTTAGAACATGGTCTTTAAAACAACCTCTTATCTTTCGAGATTCTTGACCTGGTCGTCCAAAATGGCAGGTAAACCCCTCTCTTTCATCTTAGCCTGGACGTTTGTAACACTATGGTTTTTGGGAGGCTTAATTTGGGGATTTACCGATTTGTGGCTATTAGTTGTCAATACGATAGCTACGATCAATGCCTCCTTAATGGTCTTCATCATCCAAAACACCCAAAATCGGGAAAGCAAAGCGCTGCATATGAAAATCGATGAACTTTTGCAAGCCTCACATGAAACCGCCGCCGAACTCATCGCGATCGAAGAAATGGAAGAAGAGGAATTAGAAAAAATCAGAAAAAAAATTAACCTACGCAGAAGACACAAACAAAAAATATAAAAAAAACTAAGAAACTTATATTTTTTTAACTAACGATTTGTTATTATCGTTGGGACTAACCCAACCAAAAGTTAACAAACATGTCTTTCCAAGATTTGAATTTGCAAGATGAGATCCTTAAAGCCATTGAAGATGCAGGGTTTACCACCCCAACTCCGATCCAAGCCGAAGCGATCCCACAGATATTAGGCGGCTTCGACTTGCGCGCCTCTGCCCAAACTGGTACCGGCAAAACAGCTGCTTACCTGTTACCTGTACTCAGTAAACTGATGGCACCGCGCGTGCACCGAGGCATTCATCCGCGTGTCTTGATCTTAGTCCCGACACGTGAACTTGCGATCCAAGTTTCTGAAGAGGCTGTTAAATACTGTCGCTATCTCAATAAAACAAAAACCGTCTGCATCTACGGCGGTGCCCCTTATCCGGTCCAAAATCGTCAACTGGCACGCCCCCACGAAATTTTAGTGGCCACACCAGGACGCCTCATCGACCACCTTGAAAGGAAACGCATCGACCTTTCTAAGCTTGAAATCCTCATCCTCGATGAAGCCGACCGTATGTTAGATATGGGCTTCGTTGAACCTGTCGAACAAATTGCAGCGGCCACGCCTAAAGAACGGCAAACTCTACTCTTCTCCGCCACGATGCAGGGCAGCGTATTGAAATTATCGCGCAACTTGCTCAACAATCCTAAAGAAATCGTTATTTCGCAAGCGCATGATCGACATGAAAATATCGAACAACGCCTGTATTATGTCGATGACTTACAACATAAGTACCGCCTACTCAACCATTTACTTAACGATCCCGACATCAACCAAGCGATTGTTTTCACAGCAACAAAGCGCTTTGCAGATCAGCTCGTCGATGAACTCTATCAACTTGGCTGCCGGGCTGCAGCATTACATGGCGACATGAATCAAAGGCAGCGCACACGCACCATTATGCGCTTGCGCCAAGGCGAAATACGCTTCTTGGTCGCTACTGACGTGGCTGCGCGCGGTATCGACGTCCAAACCATCAGCCATGTCATTAATTTCGACTTGCCACGCAGTGTCGAAGATTATGTGCATCGCATTGGCCGCACAGGCAGAGCTGGGGCTACGGGCTTGGCCATGTCGTTTGCAGCTTCCAACGAACGCCATTTAGTGTCTAAGATCGAACAGTTTATTGGACAAACTATCTCACCGCACACTGTGGCAGGGATGGAACCGGTAGCTAGGGCCCGTCCGAAATTTGGACAGCATAAAAATAAGCCCCAAGGCAAACCTCAGCGTCGCTTCCAGCAGTCCCGACGTTAATCGTTTATTCTATTGATGGCAAAGCCTCGCACTGCTTTGCCATCAATTCTTGTTTGATATTTAATGCTCCAGTCAAGTAGTTTCTAAGGCAAACACTAACAGGGGAACGTTATTATGTCAGCATTTAGTAAAATCCAGCAGCAGCTAGGCGATCAAGCTCAATATCTCCTTGAGCATACGAGCAAAACAATTACCAAAGACCAGCTCCACCTCCCTAGCGCCCACTTCATCGAGAAAGTATGGCTGCCCAGCGACCGCAACATCCGCGTCCTGCGTAACCTTGATGCCCTTTTCAACCATGGACGGCTTGCAGGCACGGGTTATCTCTCTATCCTTCCTGTCGACCAAGGCATTGAACACTCAGCTGGTGCTTCATTTGCCCCCAACCCCATCTATTTCGATCCCGAAAACATCGTCAAATTAGCCATCGAAGGTGGTTGCAATGGCGTGGCTTCTACCCGCGGCGTTTTGGGTGTAGTGGCGCGCAAATATGCCCATAAAATCCCCTTCATCATGAAACTCAATCACAATGAACTACTCTCATACCCCAATACGTATGACCAAATTATGTTTGCCGATGTCCAAGAAGCTTACGATATGGGCGCTGTGGCTGTAGGCGCGACCATCTATTTTGGCTCGGCCGAAAGTCACCGCCAAATTCAAGAGGTAAGCCAAGCTTTCCAAATGGCGCATGAATTGGGCATGGCGACCATCTTATGGTGCTACCTGAGAAATTCAGGCTTTAAAGTGGGCGATAAAGATTATCATACTAGCGCCGATTTAACCGGCCAAGCCAACCACTTAGGTGTCACCATCGGCGCCGACATCATCAAACAAAAAATGCCTACCTTAAATGGAGGTTACGCCGCCCTCAACAAGGAAAAGAAAGGCTATGGCAAATATGACGATCGTATGTATGACAAACTTGCTAGCGACCACCCGATCGACCTCTGCCGCTATCAAGTGCTCAATTGCTACAACGGCCGCATCGGTTTAATCAACTCCGGCGGCGAATCAGGTAAAAATGACTTTTCCGATGCAGCAAAAACAGCCGTTATCAATAAACGCGCTGGCGGTATGGGCTTAATCAGTGGACGCAAAGCTTTCCAAAGACCGATGAAAGAAGGGGTCGAACTCTTCCACCTCATCCAAGACGTCTATCTGACACCAGAAGTGACAATTGCCTAAGTGCCAGCGAATTGCCTGTGATTTTCACAGCCACAGACTGATTTAAAGTGATGCCTTGCTTTATGTTAGGCATCACTGATACAAAAACATGTTATTTCCGTTATCTTTAACACATGGATTTTTCAGATGTCATTTCCAGTATTTCACCCCTCTACTCGCCCACACACGCCTCCCCTTTTTCCTTCCGCATACACCCCTCCCACGCGCTCAAGGTCCCATTCGAGTTCAGAGAATAACTATGACACATATTATTCTCCTTCTGAACCTTTCACTGCGACAAATGCAGAAAGAGTCACGGCATTTGAGTCAGAAATCTCAGGTTTAAAAACTCAAGTACGCTCACTTCAATTAGAAGTCGCACAACTTCAATCCACAGTCGCGCAATTGCTGCAGCAGCAGGTCGCAACAGCTTCTCCTCCTGCACAACAACCCAAAGTTACGGCTTCACATGAGGTGCCAGGGTCACAGGGTGAATATGGGGATTATGTCGGCATCTTGCCTAACCAACGCGCTTAATATCCAAATTTGAGCATGGATTCATCCGCGCGTAATGAAGCAAAGCGTAAGCTACAATGCTTTGCACTTCGCTTCGCTCTTTAAATTCTCTTAACGCCCGAGAACATACAACGGTGTCAACTTAAAAAATATTTACAACTAAAAATTGGGGCTAGTCTATCTTCAATTGGACATGGACGAACTGGACGAATTGGACTATCTGGACGAACTGGACAACTCATTCCGATTCCGTCCAGTTCGTCCAGATAGTCCAATTCGTCCAGTTCGTCCATGTCCAAGCGTCTTCTTAATAAAAATTTCTTTAACTTGACACCATTACGTGAACATGTACCATATAAAAAATTTACATTCTAAAACGCTTTCATTATTAATCACATAACCAACAAAACTAACAAAAAAAAACCTACCAAGATAATTCTAAATTGATTATAATTTAAACATTATTTATATTATTGAGGTATAGTATGTCAAGCCCAGTCAACTCAGCAATTTTAACTTCATTCCTAGGCTCACTCTCCCCTATACCCCATTTATTAGACTCCCCTACAAAACTACTCACGCCCTCACCCATGCACCATCTGCTAACACCACCTTTCAGCTCTCAGACTGCCCATTCCTCACAATGGGTGTGGCCACAGACATCTCAACCAACATACCAGCATTCCCCCAGTGAGTTACTGAGCCGCCCTACTTCAACCGAAACGATTTCATCCTCGAGCAGCAATGAAAGTAGCCTGCCTCCTTTAGAAGGTGTCGATTCACATTTAAACCCACAGCAAGTGGTACTAAAAACGGAAGAGCTACAGACAATAGCTCCCAAAAAACGCTCACGTCCAAACAAAAATAATGATCAAATTGATACCAAATATTCAAAACGGCAGAGACATATATACGCTGATCAAAAGCGACGCTCACGAGAAAAAGAAGCTATGAAAGAATTAGATGCGAGTATCGATTATGCACAGCTAGAACTT
>Ga0206894_1054_pt1 | contig 26954 bp, 23 predicted proteins | sample Alteio_BWOrgHeat_54_FD_152953 | JGI IMG/M metagenome (GOLD analysis project Ga0206894, IMG submission 152953) | Enriched cells from forest soil in Barre Woods Harvard Forest LTER site, Petersham, Massachusetts, United States -... | ecosystem: Environmental > Terrestrial > Soil > Temperate forest >...
TGCTGAGGCAATCCAAGAGAAGAGCATCGTTAACAGCGCTTAGGGCGCTGCTAACATAATTTTTGTCTGCGACGCTGAAAGTTGCTGATGGATTTTTTAAATTGATGCCGTTGTTGTGCTTACTTTCAATAATTCTCTTTTGAATTTTATCTTGGGTATCCTAATATGTTGTTATGTCGTAAATGTTCACGGGATAGCATCACTACATGTCAGGCCTTCAGCCTGAGTTATTTGTGTTGATATACCTAGGGCGTTGCCCTAGGCTTTCACACTTAAGGCTTTCAGCCTTTAACACCACCCTCAGGGCAACGCCCTGGAATTTAAAAGCCTAGGGCAACGCCCTAGGTAACTGATATAACATCCGCAGGCTGAAGGCCTGACATGTAGTGATGCTATCCCGTGAACATGTACGTTATGTCAACAATACAAGGGATGAAGTATGTCGGAATTGATTGAAATACAATGGACAAGTGGCAGCATCGATGAGGCGCGCAAAGTGTCGCGTTATCTGGTGCAAGAACGCTATGTGGCTTCCGCCCAGATTATCCCTTGGATTGAATCAATTTACACGTGGAATGGCTTACTTGAAACGACGCAAGAGAGCAAAATCCTTTTTAAAACACGTCTAGAGCACTTTGAAGCGATTAAGAAAATCATTATAGATAACACCTCATACCAACTGCCTGAGATCCTTTATCACAAGATAGACGGGGGGCATGCAGAGTATCTCGAGTGGCTGCGCACCAGCACCGAGCTTAACGTCACTGCCTAAATATTGTTTTAGTCATCTATTAAACGTCTATTTAAGAGACTTCACCGATTCCCAGCAGGACTGCCGTATAACCTAATGCTCCCATAACGAAAAAAGCATAGCCCAGCTGTTCTCTTTTAGGCAGTTCATAACGCAAGGCATTAAGAAGCATTCCTCCGGCCAAAAATGAAACAGCCACAGCCACCACCGCATTTGGGATATGTGTGTAATAGCCGACAAGATATCCACCACACAAAGCCAGAACAAGCCACCACCGGACCGCATGAGTATATAAGGTTGGGTTATCAATACTCACATTATGATCATGGATGAAATAATGCATACTCATCGCAATGGTAAATAAAAATATTGGTTGGATGTCGGGGTTATTGCTGTCAGCCAGACTTGCCCCAACAAAGAAGTTAAATAGCAAATAACCACCAATTTTAAACCAGAATCCTTTTGTTGAATTTGATGCGGATGGTGTTTGCAGACCGTAGTAAACAAGCACACCTATTAACGCTATCAAATAAGCATGACGATCAAAATAAGGGATGATCTCTCCAAAAGTATGTTTTAGAACGGGTTGCCCTTTTTCTAATGCGGGCAGAAGGTCGACAAAAACATAGGCAAAAGAGATACCTGCAGCAAAGGAGAGGAATCGACCGTGCCACAACCACCCCAACACCCTAGTCTGATTAGCAAAAAAATGGACCAAGATCAAAGCCAAAAGTGCTAAAAAACCCGCAAGCATCGCCACCGATTTTTGAAAAAAAACTGTCTGTAAAACAAATTATTCAAACGTCTTTAATTAAACTAGCAAAAAAGGATTGTCTCTTCTTCTGAAGTTGGGAGTTATTGCTCCCAATCGGAAGGGAGTTTTGTTTTGAGAAAGGTGTACGTAAGTTTTACCGTTGAAATAGTACTAAATGGTTTTGGTCGATGTTTCGGCGCAATGTAGGATCGGAAATGGCACCGTATCGCAAGCAATCCTCTTAGTTACTGAAAAGCTTGCATCTATATTTATATTATAATAAATGTGGTGTTTAATAATTAAGTAGTTATTGCTGTTCTTTAAGCCCAAATCTTGTATATGTAGTAATGCTACCTCGTGAATAAACAATGGCGTCAACTTAAAGAATATTATTACTTCATAAAGACTGTGAAAAAGCAATTAGACATGGACGAATTGGACTACCTGGACTACCTGGACTGAGGTGGCTCCAACAGTTGGACAGAAATGGGGGTGTTTTTGTCCTCTTTTCAATACGTCCAAATCGTCCAGTTAGTCCAGGTAGTCCAATTCGTCCATGTCCAATCGAATACTTCATAGGCACAAATGTTAGCAATTTCTTTAAGTTGACGCCATTACGTGAACATGTACCAAATCTTGAGCCGGTGCTTTGAAGCGATTGTCTTTCTTAATCGCTTCAAATTTTGAGTTGATTATAGAGTTGTAGCAATTTTTGTTGCCCGATGAGACAATTATGTGTTATAATCGCTTCAATATGTGAGGTGATTAATGAAATGGATTTGGCAACAGCCCAATTGGCCAGATTTTATTTGGGAAACAGAAGCTTTGCTTCCTTTTCTTAGCAAAGCTCGACTAGAGCAAGGTAAACTTTTAGGTAGAACGAAAGAGTTAGGGTTTGAGCTTAGCCAAGAAGCGGGCGCCGATATTTTGATTGAGGAAGTTATCAAAACGTCCGAAATCGAGGGGGCCTATTTAAATCGTGATTTAGTTCGGTCGTCGGTAGCGAAGCATTTAGGGCTTCCAAGCTTTGGGTTGCCACAGGCAAGTCGTTCAATTGATGGTCTTGTCGATATTCTAATCGACGCTACAAAAAAGTATGATCAACCTCTTACAGAGGAAAGACTCTGGTCTTGGCAGGCTGCATTATTTCCCACAGGTTACTCAGGACTGTTGCGCATTCAAGTAGGCGAATGGCGCATTGGAGAAGAACCCATGCAAGTGGTTTCAGGAGTGGTCGGAAAGGAGAATCTCCATTTTGAAGCCGTGCCAAGCCTTTGTGTAGGAAACGAGATGGGTCAGTTTCTCACTTGGTGGAAAAGTAGTCTGGATAAAATAGATGGTCTTTTACGTGCAGGTTTAGCTCATTTCTACTTTGTGACTATTCACCCTTTTGAAGATGGTAATGGACGTATAGCTCGTGCATTAACAGATATGGCCTTAGCTCAGGATGAAAAAATCTCCACCAGGTTTTATAGCCTCTCTTCGCAAATCATGAAGGAGAAAAAGGATTACTACGATATTTTGGAACGATGCCAACGAGGAGATATGAATATAACAGCTTGGCTTGTGTGGTTTTTGACAAGCTACATTAGATCGCTGGAAAGTTCTTCTAATCTGATTGCAAAAGTGCTTGCTAAAGACTCGTTTTGGAAATATTTCAGTCAAACCGCACTGAGCGATCGACAACGGAAAGTGGTGAATGTCCTCTTAAATGCTGGCAAAGATGAATTTGAAGGAGAGTTAACCACTCGTAAATATTCTTCTATTGCAAAAGTGAGCCGAGCGACGGCTTTTCGCGAAATTACAAATTTGGTCGAGAAAAAGGTCATCCTTCAAAACTCAAGCAAAGGTCGAAGCACAAGCTATGATCTGAATTGGGGTTTTTTACAGAACAAAGAATGACTTGAACTTAGTTGCGATAGAGGTGTTATGTCAATCTTTTTTGAGTCACGTTCGGTATATTTCGCGAATGGCATCTACAATTATTTGAGGTTGCTCATAGGGGATCATATGGCCGCTATTTTCCGCGAATATTTGCTTTCCATTCGAAGATTTGGTTACTAAGTCTTGTTGCAAGATTTTCCATGCCTTTGCACTTTTATCGATAAATTCTTGGGATAAGCCACTTTCTGTGGTGAGGTTTTTCGCGGCAGTGATGACTATCAATGGTTTATCGCCAAGCAATCCACCATTTTGTTTTAGTTGTTGGCAGCTCTCTTTAAAATCTGTGGCTTCTGCTAGAAGTGCTTTAATGGCTTTTGCTGTAACGCGTTTAACTAAATATACCTTCTGAACTTCTTCTGGAAAGTTTTGTAAACTTTTCTTAGCCGAAGGGAGATTGCAAAATAGGCGGCCCAGTCCTACATACGACGCTAGCAAGATGAGGTTTCGGCTCAAAGCACTCTCCATGGCTTTTTCTATAGGGTTTGGCGGCATGTACACATGGATATCTTCATGTCCTGCATCAACCAAAACAATGCCCGCCACTTCATTGGGATACTTGCTGGCAAAGAGGCGCGCGTTCATGCCCCCAAAAGAATGCCCCACGAGGATGTAGGGGCCAGGTACACCGGCTTTGCTCAAAAGTGTGTGTAGTTCTTCAACGATAGTTTGGCTGGTACTCGTGGTGGCAGCGTTGGGCCTTTCATCGCTCCAACCACAGCCAGCGCGATCGAAACTATAGACATGGGCAAATTTCGCCACTTCAGGTTGCACAAGGGCCCAATCCATGGAATATGAGCCCATACCGGCATCCAGAATAACGGAGGGTCCATCTTCACCAGAACTATGTAAATGCAAGCGATAACCACCGATATCGATCATGGTGCCAGGGGCGGGGAAACGTTTTTCATCAATCTTGGTGGCGATGAACTGATATACACAGCCTAAAGCTAAGGTGCCAGCGATGGCGCCTACAGCCCCAAGGGCTAAGGTGCTCATGCGTGCGAGCAAAGTAGTTGTCTCGGGGGGATTTTCAATGATTGTCGAAGTTAAATTCTGGAAGGCATGGAGTGTGGTATTGAAAGTTGTCTGATTCATAAAATTCCTGGAGAATCTTGTTGTTGAACGTTAAGATCTTATAAGAAATTTGGCTAATTTGCAAGATTTTCATCCTTTCTTTTTCGCCTTTAGCCTTTAGCCTTTAGCCTTTCGCCTTTAGCCTTTAGCCTTTAGCCTTTAGCCTTTAGCTTTTAGCCTTTAGCTTTTAGCTTTTTCTTGACTAATTTAAGTTGTAAACTTAAATTAGCCATATGTTAATCAAACGCGATATTTTTAACCGTCTTAGAGCCGATGTAGGATCTTACGTTCAGATTTTGATTGGTCCGCGGCAATGTGGAAAAAGTACCTTACTGTCTGTGTTAGGGCAAGGGAAATATCATGAAGTGACCTTTGATGATTTCCAGCTTCGCAACTTAGCTGAAAGTGATCCTGCGTTTTTTCTTACACAATATCCGCCTCCACTTATCATTGATGAAGTGCAATATGCGCCGAACATCTTTCCTGAAATAAAGAAAACGATAGACCAGATCAAGAAGAAACGATTGCTTGACAACTTATCGGGCGAGATTGAAGTTCTTTTCTACTTAACCGGCTCGAATCAAATTTTATTAGACAAACAAGTCAAGGAAACGTTGGTTGGTCGGGCGAGTTGGTACCATTTGAATACGTTATCTCTCCATGAGATCAAAAACGCTTTTCCAGAGTTAAAATTAACCGAGATCATGTTTAAAGGCGGCTGGCCTGAATTGTACACCAATAGCGCTTTAGATCCGGTTAAATATCTGAATGATTATATCCGCAATTACATTGAGAAAGACATTATTGCTAGCGCAGGAATCATCAAAAAGAAAGAATTCCATACGGTATTAGGGATGCTGGCAGCACGCACAGCAAATATTCTTAACTATTCTTCTTTTGCTAAAGACAGTGGCGTTAAATCAGTGACAGTATCCGAATGGATTTCTGTTCTCGAAAGAGCTCAGCTACTTTATCTTTTGCCTCCATTCGAAGCAAATCTCAATAAGAGGCTTATTAAAGCTCCCAAAGTCTATTTCTTAGACACAGGGATTGCTACGCGCCTGCAAGGGTGGATGGATGTGCAGCCTCTCCTCACAAGTCCTCAAGCTGGCGCCCTATTTGAAACGCTCGTTCTTGGAGAGCTTGTGAAATGCATCACAAATTTTGGGAAGAATTGGAAATTGTCTATGTGGAGGACCAAAGACGGGGAAGAGGTTGATTTTATCATAGATAACGGTCAAGGGAGATTCCTGGCCATTGATGCTAAATTGGGCATTCATGGGACGGATGCTATTAAGATCCCTCCGAATCTATTAAAAGCTGTTTCTCTCGATCAAATCATCGTTGTGACCTATGGAGGCAAAAAAATGCAGTTGAGTAAAGACTGTCTACAACTGCCCATCTGCGATCTGACTGAATATCTATTAGCCTGGGATAGCTTCATATAAACTTTCGCTGATTTGCAATATTTTTACCCTTTCGCCTTTAGCTTTTAGCCTTTCATCTTTTCTTGTATTCGCTCCAGTCCGGCTGGAATTGTTGGCTCCTGTTGAGGGTTGTTACGCCGTTGTTGCTCTGTAATGCGTTGGTTGAAAGGGGCATCTCTAAAATAATTACCTAAATGCAGCCGGTTATACTTGTCGTGTATTTCAGATTCGAATAAGGCGAAATCCCCATGAAACTCCGGCTTTACTTTTTGATATTGATCGTGGAGTAGGGTTGAAAGAACGGTGAATACGTATATTTGCTCTTTAGTGCATATTTTGCTGAGGTATTGTTTTTTGACTAATCGATAAAATGCCGTTAATTTATCGCTTTCTTCTGGTAATATGGTTTGTTTTTCAGCTTGTTTCAAATACTCGAGCGCTTTGGAGAATGATTTAAAATCATTCTCTTGCAGGATGGTAAAAGCTATATTTAGATTATCTATACAGCTTTTCGAGGCCAATTGCTCTTCTATATCCAAAAAAGGAGAGATTGAAATTTCATTCAGATGCAGCGTTTGTAATGCAGCTTGGGCAAAACCGCGATAGAAATTACCTTTTAAGAAAGAGTCAAATGGTGTTTGGGGAGTTTGCATGGCCATCAATTGCCTTTTCATTTCTTGTAATTGTTTTGGTAACTCCCTACCTTCTAATTGATGACGATGTTGTAATTCTTCAACGATTTCCAAAGTGACTAATTTTTGGATGGTGGTGTTTCCCCAGCCATTCTTAATTTCTCGATACGACTTAAATAATATTTCATGCCTTGCCACATCCATCAATTGCTCAAAATCTTCGGTGGGCAGTTGGGAACGGATGTAAGAGACGATGCAGCTAGTAGAGCAAGAGCCTCCTAGTTGTCCAGGGCTCCACAAGCGCGCATCATCGCTGGGGGGAGCAATTCTGCCTTTCAACAAGGGAATGATCTCTTCATAGACACCCGTAGTGCTTTTTGAGGGAGGTATAGACAACATATTTTTGATTATGAGGAAAAATGGGGACATGTAACTTATTAAATTTTCAGCTGTAATGTCTTCAATTTCTAATGCCGTTTGATACATCCTTCTTCCATCGCGATCCACTTTGGAATAGTGATATTTGTCAACTCCGTCTCCCTCATTATGATGCACAATTTTATAGACTTTCTTACCGTTGCTATCCCAACCAGTACAAGTCACCACCATCAGCATGCCATGATCCCAAGAATTCGCTGAAAAAGGCAAACTTTCATTAACTTTCAAGCTAGCTACAGCTTCTATCAAATGTTCAGCTATGTTGTGGAGCGTTATAGAGTTAGGTAGCCAAGATGCTGTTTTACGCCATAATTCAAGAGCGAATTCTAAACCTGCTTGGATTCGCTCAAGCGCTGGCGATGGTGTATCGATGTGTTTGATCAATTCAAGGGTGAGTTCGATGGCTGGATAACTATACATTCCTGCTAGGGGGCCTTGGCCTAAATGTTCGGCGGCAAAATAAGTCCTCCATCTTAAATCGTTTTCATAGAAACTGAACTGGTTTGCGTCATAACGTGTCTTACCACGTATCGCTTTGGTGAAATTCCCAAGAACTGCTTGACCCAGCTTACTATACTGCTTGATTTGGCTAGCGACTACCGAAGGTGCGGGGAGTTGATTAAGCGTTTTGAATTTATGGGCAAATTCGGTGGTATAAACCAAAGGTTTTTTTGTTTCTAAAATTTTGTGAATGAGACTACCCACAGGCTTTTGCAAATCTTTGAAATTGGTCTGGTGGGACTTATTATCAAATGATCTTACTAATCCCGTTAGCTTGCGCAGATGTCTCGCAATATTGCGGGGATCTCCCGCTATTGTACATGCTGGGTTTGCTACTCCCTGAGAAAGCAGCTCAACCACAATTTTTAGCTGCATGATGATTTCTTTCTGTTTCTGATCAGCAGAGGAAGTTCCATTGGAGCGGTACTTTTCCATCTCAGAGAGTAGCTCTTTTAAATAAGGCAGGGGTTCAATATGACAAGGTAGGTTTGAAATTGAATCAACTGTCTCAGGGATAGATGAAGAGGGGGGAGAGAATTTTACCATCACCTGGATGAGGAATGCTGTAATATCTCTTTCTAAAAGTGGAGATTTCGTGGGCTGTTCTCCCGGTTCAATTTCAGCAGGAAGGGGAGGTGTTTGGTGAAGTTCGGTGCCTGTGGTGTGTCTACTTTCTTTGGGAAAGAGGCTCTGCTGATAAGCGCGCTTAATTTTTTCGTGTTGCGATGTAGATACCAACGCGCTCTTTTCCAGCGTGTCCTTGATCTTTTGTATCCAAGAGGATTGGTCTGCAGGAATGGCTGTTGTTTCATTTTCCAGAAGGGTTAAAAACGATCGGATGCAAGCGTCAACTTTATTTTGAGCATCTTCTTTCGTACTATTGGCTAGTGTTTCATAAATTTCCCTATACGAAGGCAATTGAGGAAATGGTGATTCCGAAGGAAGATGGGTTGCCATAAACAAACCATGAATGATTTAATTGATGGTTAAATAAACCTTATGTTTATATTATATTAAAATATTGTTTTTGTTGTCTTTATTTTTTGTAGTATCAAAATGGACAGAATGGACAGAATGGACTTTATGGACGGAATGGACGGAATGGACGAAATGGACAAGAAAGCTGTCCATTCCGTCCATTCCGTCCATTCAGTCCATTCTGTCCATTCTGTCCATTTCCTTAGTTTGGATGTGTTGAAAGGCTAGGATGAGGTTTGTGTAGAATCTATCGAGCACAGCAAACAACGTGTCAGTTCCCGGGAGAGAGTTTTCTTCTACATAATGGTGTAGATAGTGTTCTAGCTGCCTGCACAGAGTGCCGGCGGTTTGATAGCCGTAAGGGGCGGCGCTGCCTGCGATTTTGTGCACTTCGTTTTTTAATTCATTAAGATTAGGTATCTTAGGGTTTTGATGGATGCAGTCTACAAGGCCTGAGATGCGCTGCAATTTTTCAAATATAGATTTATTAAAGCGATCGAGCAGGGCGGGGGATGGTCTATATTCTCCCTCCTTGGCTTCGTCCACGTGGGAGAAAAGAGAATGGCATAACGCTTGAGTGGTTGTTTCATCCAAAGGGGCTGGCAGCACCCAGGTGATTTTCATTTCTTCTGTCAGTTTTTGATAGAATGTGGGGTCCCTAAATTGCTGGCTGCAGACAGCTATCTTTAAAGGTGTGGAGGAGTTGTGGTGCAGCTGGGTAAGAACAGCGTTTAGCTCTAGCGAAGAAGGCAGGGGATCATCAAGGATAATACCTACAATTGTGTCCTTTTTAACTTTGTGGATGATGTCATGCATGGTGGTAGCAGGGATCAATGCGATATTGAATTTTTCGCCGATAGATTTTAAGTGTAGTTGGCCACTACATAGCAGGTATTTGTCCATGACTGCATGCTAGCAATTGGTGTTTTTTTTTGTATATATTGATGGTTAAATATTGTGCCCGAACGCACTAATTTTCGTGCCCGCGTGCGTGCCCGTGCCCGATAACTTTTTTGCAATCATGACTTGTAGGTAAATTCGGGCACGGACACGGGCACGCACACGGGCACGTAATTAGTAAGTTCGGGGAGTGGTACGAGATCTAATGAAAAAATCCTTTTCATGCGGAACATATTGGGATAAAGTAGGATTTATAAAATTGACAGATGAACCACGGTGAGGATGATGATGCACGCTTTAAAAAGAGATTACAAAATTGCTGGCGACTTAGATGTGACATCTGCCGAAGGTAAGCGTTTGGCAGACTGGGGACGCGCTGAAATCGAAGTCTCAGAAAAGGAAATGCCGGGATTGATGACACTTCGCAAGGAGTATGGTTCTCATCAACCTTTGAAGGGGGCAAGAATCGCTGGTTGTTTGCATATGACTATTCAAACAGCAGTGTTGATCGAAACGCTTGCCCACTTAGGCGCTGAAGTACGCTGGTCTTCATGCAACATCTATTCTACGCAAGACCATGCGGCTGCCGCCATTGCGGCTGCTGGTGTGCCTGTTTTTGCATGGAAAGGGATGTCAGAAGAGGAATACGAATGGTGTATTGCCAAAACGTTGATGTTTGGCGACAAACCCCTCAATATGATCATTGATGACGGGGGGGATCTGACGAACTATGTCCATGACAAACATCCCGAAATGCTCAAGGGCATAAAAGGCATTTCGGAAGAAACAACCACCGGTGTGCGCAATCTTTTGCAGCGCTTTAAAAATGGCACTTTGGGTGTCCCCTCCATGAATGTTAATGATTCAGTGACAAAATCCAAATTCGATAACCTATATGGTTGCCGTGAATCTGTGCTGGATGGTTTAAAACATGCCACTGACGTGATGATTGCAGGCAAGGTCGCTGTGGTTGCAGGGTATGGCGATGTGGGCAAGGGGACGGCAGAGGCGTTATCTGGGACAGGAGCGCGTGTATTGATATGTGAGATTGATCCGATTTGTGCTTTACAGGCGGCAATGTGTGGATTCCAAGTGGTCACAATGGAAGAGGCTGCTCCGGTAGCTGACATTTTTATTACAGCCACAGGGTGTAAGGATATCATCAGGCCTGAGCATTTAAAGGTCATGAAGGATGGGGCGGTGGTGTGCAATGTTGGCCATTTTGATTGCGAAATCGATGTCGCTTGGCTCAACACAAATCCTGATGTGATAAAAATACCGATCAAATCTCAAGTGGATCGCTATTTGTTTAAGCATACAGGCAAAAGCATTATCTTGTTAGCACAGGGACGTTTAGCGAATCTGGGATGTGCCAGAGGGCATCCGTCGTTCGTAATGTCGACTTCATTTACGAATCAAGTTGTGGCGCAGGTTGAGTTGTGGACTAAAAACTATCCACTTGGCGTCCATCGCTTGCCAAAATTGTTGGATGAAAAGGTTGCGCGTTTGCATCTTACCAAACTTGGGGTGCATCTCACCGTGCTTACTGATGCACAGGCGGCCTACTTAGGGATGCCTAAGCAAGGGCCTTTTAAGAGTGATAACTACCTTTACTAAAACCTAAAAGATATTCTATGTTACAGTACAAGTATTCCGATATTTATATATCAATTTAGGTTGTAGATGAGCACGTTTAAATCCGAGAGTATGGCTAGCAAAGCACCTTTACCGCGTATTTTTCGCAATAATGAAGAATCTATCTATCGATTGTCTCAGAAGTTATCTTTAGATCCTGCTGTGAGTGATGTTTTGTTTGACACACATACACGTCAGAATTTGGCGGGCTATGCGTCACACATCGAAAATATGGTTGGCACTGCCAAGATTCCTATGGGAGTGGCCGGTCCCATTCGTATCTTGGGACAACATGCGAAAGGTGATTATTATGTGCCTATGGCCACTTCTGAAGGGGCGTTAATCGCATCTTATATGCGCGGTATGCAATTAATGACAAATGCTGGTGGATGCCGAACTGCTGTTTTGGAAGATGTGATGACACGAAGTCCTGTGTTTGGATTCGATAGTTTGCCTGAAGCATTGGCATTCGTTGAGTGGTTAAATGTTGAAGCGGTGTTAGAAGATTTTCGCCTCATCGTAGCTAATACCAGTCGACACGCCTGTTTTAAAGGTGTCGATACACTTGTTCATGGCAGAAACGTTTTTCTTACTTTTCGTTATTCTACAGGGGATGCAGCCGGACAAAACATGGTGACGATTGCTACAGAAGCAATATGCAAATATATGCTTAAACATCTTCCCATAGCACCGAAATATTTTCATCTGGAAGGTAATTTTTCTGGAGATAAAAAAGCCACGGCCAGAGCCTTTCAACAAGGGCGTGGCAAGCGCGTGACAGCCGAAGTTGCGATCCCTAAGGCTTTATTTGAAAGGACAATGGGGGTTACTGTTGAGGCGGAAGTAGCCTATGTGCAACGGGCTACCATGGGGGCTCTGTTTAGTGGGATGATTGGAGGCCAAGCCCATGTATCGAATGCTTTGGCAGCCATTTATCTAGCGTGTGGACAAGACATTGCATGTGTAGCCGAGTCCGCTGTTGGCGTCTTTACAGTCGAAATGGAAAAAAATGGAGATCTTTATGCCTGCCTTACCCTACCGAATGTAATTGTAGGTACTGTGGGAGGGGGGAGCTCTTTGCCTGCTGCAGCGGCGGCCCTAGATATTCTTGGCTTGCGGGGAGATAATTCGGCATTGGCATTTGCGGAAATTATTGTCGGCGTAGCGTTAGCGGGTGAAGTTTCGATTGCAGCCGCCATGGCTGGAGGTTATTTTAGCAAGGCGCATGCTGTTTTTGGGCGGGCGCGCCAGCGCCAGCCGAATGCCGTATCATCGGCGAATGTGTTGGCTGAGGATGTGTTGTTGCAAAATGTGTTTTAGAGGTAATTTCGGAATTACCTCTCTAGATCTCAACGAGTTTTTTATTGACGAGATTGTAACGCCGTTTGCATAGGTGGGCGAGCTCTTGATCGTGTGTAACCACGATCAATGTCTTGTTGTGACTATGGGCAAAGTCGAGAAGTAATTCGTGAATTTGTTGCGATGTTTGGCGATCTAAGTTTCCAGAAGGTTCATCGGCTAGGATAAGATCCGGGTTATTGCATAGTGCTCTTGCGATAGCTACGCGTTGTTTTTCACCACCTGAAAGTAATTTTGTATTGTAGTGTTTGCGGCTGCTTAGTCCAACGTGTTCAAGTAGGCCACAAGCTCTTAGATATGCTGGAGAGCTAGGGTTGGTAGGTACGCGTGCAATCTTTGCAGGCATGAGTACATTTTCAAGTGCGGTGTAGTCGTCTAGTAAGTGAAAAGATTGAAAGACGAATCCGAGTTTTGTATTGCGGATTCGGCTTTTGTTAAATTGCGTGATGTTGTGGCCATCGATCTCTAAGCCCCCATTGCATGGAGTGTCAAGAGTGCCTAAAATCTGCAGGAGGGTGCTCTTACCTTCTCCAGAGCGCCCCATGATAGCCACAGTATCACCGCGATTGATGGTGATGGAAATATCTTTGAGAATTTCGAGCTGGGCAGGGTGGTAAAAAGCTTTGCTGAGGTTTGTTGCCCTTAGAATAGTCTGTGGTTTATCTTGATAATTCATCAGTTATTCGGCCCTCAAAATAGTCGATGGACGCAGCATACATGCTTTGACAGCAGGAACAATGCCTGCTAGTAGGGAGATGCAGGCTGTGGTGATGACCACAAAGGATAAGGCTTCAAAGCTAAGCTCGCTGGGGAGGGTATTACCATAGAATACGGGATTAAAGAGATCGTAACCTTGCAGTTTGCTTAGTATCGACACAAGTTCGTTGATATTGCGCAAGGTGAGCGTGGCAGCTAGGATGCCGATCAAGCTACCGATTGTGCCCATGACCATGCCGCAAATGCCAAAGATGGTGGCGATACTGACTGAGGAAGCTCCCATTGAGCGCATGATGCCAATTTCTAGTTTCTTGTCGTTGACTAAGATGATCAGCATCGAGATGATGTTGGAGCAGGCGACGATGATGACGACAAGAGAGATCACACTGAAGAGGTTCTTTTCACTGTGGAGTTGTTGGATGAGGTCTTTGATGTATTCATATTCTTGGTATGTTTCAATATGCCAATAGGGGGCGATGCCAGCTTGTTCAAAAGCTTGTGACAATTCAGATTTAATTCTTGCTGCATCTTTGTAGTTGTCAAAGCGGATGTTAAGTCCATTGCTCGTTAGATTTTCATTGCTGTTGTACGAAGCTCGTATCATGCCTATTAGCTCTTTAGGGGCTAAAATGTATTTTCCTCCAAGGGGCATAATGCCTGGGTCGTAAAAGCCTGCTATAAATACCGGTTGGCGTTGCTCTTGTACAGAGCTTGGGGTGGGGGAAAAGTAAGACAAGTATCCTTGATCGCCTATGAGAGCCCCTGCATCTTTGAAGCTACGTGGTAATAGGATGCCATCACCTTCAGCCGTATTTTGCGGCAAGATAATTGTTGTATTTTCTGGTGTGAGGTGCGCAAAAAGTGGGGTATCTTTACTTTGCTCAATGGTAGCTTCGGCGATTTCAAGGGTTCCTAAGGGGACATTACCGTGCAGGATATTTCCTTGGATTTTTGTGGTGATGATGAAGTGAAGATTTTTTATTCTATTAGCTTGAAGGAGAGAGCTCAAATCTATAGAGGCTTGGAGGATGGTGTTATCTTCTAAGAGCAAAGGAATCCAAGCTTCGATTTCTTTGGGCTCTTGATCGGGAAGTTTGATGAATCTTTTACCGTCTTTGATGTTCAGCTCGCCCATGATGATTTGTTCGTGTGCACTCAAAAGATTTTGTGGAAAAGGTTCGAATTCGTTTGGATTGTTGGGGATGGTAATGCGCGATGTGTCACCATGTGAAGTGAGGATGCTCACCTTGAAGTTTGCATTTGCTGGTAGCAAGTGCTGTGGCAAGCGCCATCCGGTGGCAGGTGTTTTGAGAGCTGTGACGTTGATGACGCTAAAAAAGGCTTGTAGACGCTTGTGTAAAGTCGCTATTTCTTGTTGGTTGATTGTGTCTGGTGTGTCCTCGAGGATATTATCGGAAGAGATGGACTGCATATGCAACAGATTATTGAAATCGGCCGCGGTAAAGGGGAGTAAAGCTTTGGCGAGTACTGGTGTGTTGGTATCAAAAGAGCCCACATAGGTGGCGTGGTCGAGAAATTGTTGTGATTGTTGTGTGGGCCCGGCAGATGGGCGCACTAGGCGCAGGCGAACATTTGCCATGGTGGTTTCGTAGTCGGTGACTTTAATGCTGTTAGCGCCAGGGAGGGCGTCTGCACTCTGAGCAACTAGTTTGACAAGGTCTTTGAGCTCTCCTTGTGTGTTTCTATCAGGTGCAGGCCAATGTTTGGGAAATTCTTCATCGACTTCGCTATTATACGGATCGGTTTGCGGAGAGACCAATTTTTCGCCAATGGATTTGGCGGTGTAGTCCGATTGGGCGCTTACGGAGTCTATTAAATAATAGTAGGAGTTGTAGTATTTTGGAGTGGGGGTAACGCGAATAGGAGCTGTGAGAGCTATTATTTTGTCTACCCAGCTATTTTCTAATCCGTCTTTTACAGAGAAAAAGACAACGATCAGCCACACAACAAGTGCAATGACTAAAATCGAGACCAAACTAATGATCGACACAGAGAGCTGCCGCCAGCGTGGAATAAGATACTTACAGGCTACCGACAGCTCGAACATAGATCCTCTAAAGGCGACGGTTTATTTCGCTTCTTTAAATTCGACGTGTTTACGTAGGGTTGGATCGTATTTTTTACGGGCCAAACGATCTGGTGTGTTGGTTTTGTTTTTTTCTGTATAGTAATGGAAAGCACTTTCTGAGCTTTTCATTTTGATGTTTTCACGTTTTTTTGCCATGGCAATATCTCCGATGAATCGATTTCATTTAAAGAGAGAAATCATAGCTTACTTATAGGATTGTTGAAAAGAAAAAATCGCAAACACTTGTAGGAAAAGTATTGATGACACATGTGTTTTTGATCGCGAAGATCGCGAAGCAAGCGAAGAAAACGCGAAGGAAGATTTTATTTGTTGGAGTTCACGTTCAAAACAAATCATCTGATATTATTTTTGAATGCTTTCTCCTTGGAATTACTCAAGAACCCTGAAAATCTTGTCGATTTAAATATGAAAGAAATTGAGCTTCAAAGGTTTGTTAGAGCATATCCACAAAAGAAAAATCTTCGCGTTACCTTCGCTAGCTTCGCGATCTTCGCGTTCAAAAAGTGCGGTACTCTGCATGGTTTTTAGGAACGAGGTAGATGGTTAGCTCATTTTGCGATAAAAGGGGAAGTCGGCATAGGCCAGCAATTCCTTGTCACCACGACTATCGCCGTAAGCATACAGGGTGTAGGTGTTGCGTGGACCTAACAAAGCTTCTAAACACCGTTGTTTTTCGGGTCCCCAGCAGTTGAGTCCATTAAGGCGTCCGGTTACATTGCCACCGGGATCCACCTCTAGTTGTGAACAAATGAGATCCTCGAACCCTGCCCGTTTACTCCAAGGTTGCAGAAACACATCAATGGAGGCACTAATTAGGATACAACGATGATTTTGACGCCGATGCCAATCGATGCGCCTCTTGGCTTCTGGACGAACTAGTTGTTTTAAGGTGTTGGAGCGGGCGAAAGCTTCGCCTAATTCGCGCAGTTGTTCAATAGGCATGCCTGCGAAGAAGCGCGTGAGAATTTCTTCTTTCACTTCCTGCCGTGTGATCTGGTGGAGTAGGTATCCTGCGAATTTTGGGGATAGCTTGGTAAATTTGCGCAATGAAGCCCAAAAGCCTGCCACTTCGATTAAAAAGGGGAGTAACGCATCGCGCGTGGTGATGGTGCCATCGAAATCGAAAGCAGCAACGATCGGTTTGTTTGACGGTGAAGGCTGTGTCATGCGCTTGCATTCCTATAAGAAAACGGCGTTAGAAATACCGCTTTTTTTTAGGTTTGTCAACAAATCAATTTTTTTGCAGCAGTTCCCGCTAAAAAAACCGTGCCCGTGCCCGTGCCCGTGCCCGAAAATATGGGACTTTACGAAAAAAATGTTGCTAAAGTGATTGCTTTTCCTTGAGAAAGTTTATTTGCGGGAACAGCTGTTTTTTTTGTTACACAAGAAATGGGATGCGGGTGGCGGGAGCTAAATCTAGGGAGTCGCCATGCCCTTGCTGGCGATAAGTGTGATAGCCTAGCCCGGCAATCATGGCGGCGTTATCTAAGCTCAGCCCACCAAAGGGCCATAGGGCATTTAATTTAGGAGCGCGTTCAGCTACAAGGTGGCGTAAACGTTGATTATTGGTGACACCGCCACCGAAAATCAGCGTTTGGCAATGATACTGTTCGGCGGCTATGATAGCTTTGTCTACCACATCATTGAGGGCTGTGTGTTGAAAGGCAGCACAGACATCTGCCCGAGACTGATCTGTTAAGTCGACCGTTTGGTTGTCAAGGCAATTTTGCCCTTTTAAGGTATATAGAACAGCTGTTTTTAAACCACTGAAGGAAAAGTCTAAGGGACGTCCTTTGACTCGTCCAGCTTTGAAGCTGAAGTGTGTGCGGTCACCATGTACAGCTAAAGCTTCGATTTTAGGGCCACCAGGATAGGGGAGGTTGAGAAGTTTGGCGATCTTATCAAAGGCTTCACCTATAGCATCATCGACGGTTTCGCCAATGAGTTGATAGCTACCAATATCTTTCATCAGGACAAGGGCAGTATGGCCGCCGGAAAGCACTACGCCAATGCAGGGAAAGGTAACAGGGGTTGGCTGAGACATAATTGCTGCATAAAGATGTGCTTCGACATGGTTGACACCGATGAAAGGCTTGCCGGTAGCAATTGCTAGGCTTTTGGCAGCCGTTACGCCAATGAGTAGGGCGCCGATCAAGCCAGGACCATGGGCCACAGCGATCAGATCGATTTTATCTAGGGTCAGCTTAGCTTCTTCTAGGGCTTGTTGCAATACAGGGATTAACACATCGACATGGCGGCGGCAGGAAAGCTCAGGGACCACGCCCCCATATTGGGCGTGCAGATCGATTTGGGAAGAGACTACGTTGGATAAGATCTCGCGACCATCTTTTACGACAGCGCAGCTAGTTTCATCGCATGTGGTTTCGATACCTAAGACGAGCATAAAATACTTTTGTAGTTGAAAGTCAATATTTTATGCGGTGCAGGGCTAAATTGCAACTTATTTCAGGTTTAGGCCCTGCGCGGCATCGGCATCGGCGATCCATAGGGCTTTATGGCTGCGGGTGCCGATATTTTGGATAGGCAATGTGTCTGGATCAAAGGGCGCTGTCAACACATGCTTGAGCATGGTGACTTTGCTTTTGCCAATCACATAGATGGCGATATTATGGCTGTTGTTGATGCAATCAAAAGTAAAAGACATGCGCCAGGTATTTTTTTGGGGCACGTAGTTTGGGATGACCAATCCATCATCGGCATGTAGGCCGTGGGTTTTTGGGAAGAGAGAAGCTGTGTGGCCATCTTCACCCATGCCTAGCATGACGAGGTCGAATGAACCTGCTGGCACATGCTTCAAGATAAGCTCTTCGTAGCTTTTGGCAGCGGCGCTGAGATCTGGACTATCAGCTGGCATGCGGAAGATTTGCTCTTTTGGGATAGGCAAGGAGGAAAAGCCTGCTTCCATAGCCATGTGGTAATTGCTTTCACTATCTGTGGGGGGCACGCAACGCTCGTCACTCCAGAAAACAAATGTTTTGTTCCAATCTAGCTTTTCTCTATAGGCTGGGCTTGCCAAGAGCTGGAAGATGGCCTTTGGTGTGCTGCCGCCAGAAAGCGCTACTGTGAATTTACCTCTTGCTGCAATGGCTTTATTGCCAATGGCAATGAAGTGTTCGACGCAAAAGGTTAAAGTTTCTTGCATATTGCCAGGGACGATGATATCGCGACGGTCATCGAAGAACTTAATTTTGTCATTTGATTTTGATGGCATAATTATTTACTCAGTGTTTTGTAGTCGATTAATGAAATGATATCAAGCATCTGTCGGTAATGGGTTCCCAGCTTGCTAAAGAAGATCTCTTTGATGAAATTCAGTCCGCGGTGCACGTTTGGCAAGGGGATTGTATAGGGAAGTTTGCATTCATCTTTCGTGGATGCATGGACTATCACTTGTGAAATGTTGGGTTTGCGTGCAATGGAGTAACTATGTCCGTTTGTTAAAGTGATTTCTAATGATGCTATCCCACCCGGTGGTAAGTTATCGCATTTCTGCGGCGCTAAGGCTATAACTACGGGGGTATTGGGGCCAAAATAGCTAATGATGATATTGTTTTCGAAAACTTCTGTGGCGCGGTAGCGCCAGCCTAAGCTAGCTGCTAACCAACCTTGCAAGTAGATAGCACGTATTTCGGGGTGCTGTACCGTTTCTGTGGCATTATGATGATAGTTGATGACGATCGATTTAATCTCTTTGAGCTCTTCAATTTTCTCTTTGGTATCAAAGAGTTGAAAGAGCATGTCGCGCCAGTTGCTGACGATCGCCCAATTGATATCCATGACGTCTATAGATAAAACACCTAAGTTGTCTTTCATCTCTTGGCAAAATAAGCTGAGATTATCTGAACACTCTGAATCGAAGATCACGCGGTCGGCAATAGGTTGTAAATGGGGGAAGATGACGTTTTCTTCAAAGGGGTTTTGTCCCCATAAAAGATAAACGGGAAGGTCGGGGACTAGATTTGGAGTGATGAGAAAGGGGACGCGGAATAATTGATTTTTCGATGCCGCAATGGTGATCTGATCACAGGCTACTTTGGCATTTTGAGGATCGCTATTGGCTCCGCTCACTACGGTAGAAACAGAGACGTGAAAATATTGGCGGTCTGTGTCTTCCCCTTCAATAAAAATGATGCGGCAAGGGAATTTTTCAAGAATGGTATGGACCAAATCTTGTAGATATTGCGCACGACGGGGCTCATGGGCATAGATGATTAGAGTGAAGAGACTAGCTTTTGAAAGTTTTTTTTCTTTTAAACCTTTCCACAGACGATTAAGTTCTTGTTCTATATTGGGGATATTGATGTCAACAGTGCTTGTCATGGCTTAAATCAATCTCCATTCACGTCCGTCATTATTGAGCAGGGTGTCTGCAGCTTTTGGTCCCCATGTACCCGAGGCATAATTGGGAAAGTCGGTGGGTTTTTCCGCGGCCCAGCGATCGAGCAGTGGCGTTAGCAGGCGCCATGAGGCCAAGGCCTCGTCAGCTCTGGCAAAGAGGGTGTTATCGCCAGCCATGCAATCGCAAATTAAGCGTTCATAGGCTTCTGGTGGGGTAGATCCAAAGTAGCTACCGTAGCGGAAATCCATTTTTACGGGCTGCATCACGCTGCTAAAGCCGGGGATTTTGCAATTCATCTTCATCGAGATGCCTTCATCAGGTTGGATGCGAATGACTAGCGTGTTGGGTTCGTGGCCTTTTGCATTCGATTGGAAAAGGTAGCCGGGGGCTTGTTTAAAGATGATGGCGATTTCTGTGACTCGTTTTGGCAATCGCTTGCCGGCGCGTAGATAGAAGGGAACTCCTGCCCAGCGCCAGTTGTCGATAAAAATCTTGAGGGCAACATAAGTTTCAACGCTAGATTTGGGATCAACGTTTCCTTCTTGGCGGTAGCCTATCACATCTTTACCATCGATATAGCCTGGTCCATATTGGCCACGAATGGCTGTCTTGGTAATGTCATCTAGGGGTAACGGTCTTAAGGCGCTCATCACCTTGATTTTTTCGGCATGGATAGAATCGGCTTTAAGGCTTGTGGGTGGCTCCATAGCGACGTGACATAGAAGTTGCATCATGTGATTTTGCACGATATCGCGCAACATGCCAGCTTCTTCCCATAGGCGCCCGCGGGTGCCGATGCCGATTTCTTCACTGACAGTGATTTGCACGTTATCGACATGGTGGTTATTCCAGAGTGCTTCAAAAATGGAATTACTGAAGCGGAAAACCATGAGGTTTTGTACTGTTTCTTTACCGAGATAGTGGTCGATGCGGTAGATTTGGCTTTCGTCTAAGTGTTGGGAGATATCTTTTTGAAGCTCTTGAGCTGATTTTAGATCGTGTCCGAAGGGTTTTTCGATGATGACCCGCGACCACTTCTCTTGTTCTTGGTTGATGTCATAGGTGAGTTTGTGTTTATTGAGTTTTTCGATAATGAGCGGGAAGTAACTAGGTTGTGTCGATAGGTAGAATACACGGTTGCCCTTTGTGCCATGTTGTTTGTCAATTTGTTCTAGGAATGTGCGCAGCTTTTCATAGCCATCATCGTCATCGAATTCAGATTGATGATAAAATAGATGTTCGTTGAAGGTGTCCCACACCTCTTTATTGACAGGACGATTGCGTGAAAATTCATTCACCGCAGCTAACATTTCTTGGCGAAATTGATCGTGTGTTTTTTCTCGACGGGCAAAACCGACGCAGGCAAAATGTGCAGGGAGCTGTCCTTCATGCGCCAAATTGTAGATGGCAGGGATCAATTTACGGCCAGTGAGATCTCCTGTAGCGCCAAAGATCACTAACACACAAGGATCAATATGTTTTTTTGATCTGCTAGCCTCTTGGAGAGGGGATTGCGCTGCGAGAGATGTCATGGAAATGCTCCTGTCTCAAAAAAGGTTAAACGTATAAGTTGTTTTATATTTTTGAGATTACAGATTTCCGATTTCAAAATCTATAGATAATGTGCTCGATAGAAAAAGGACAAAAGGACAAAGGACTAAAGGACCTAAACGACCAAAAGGACCTAAAGGACGAAAAGGACGAATCAACGCCGTTTTAGTCGTTTAGGTCCTTTAGGTCGTTTAGGTCCTTTGTCCTTTGGTCCTTTGGTCCTTTTGTCTTTTTTAAGTGAGCTTAATCGCATCGGCAATGGCATACGTCAGATCCTTAATGGCGCGACCTGCGAGTGTTAGAACCACACTCGTTGTACCGATGATCAGGCCTAAAGGAATTTCTTTCTTCATTAAATCAATGGTGTCGTTAAGACTCATTCTCATACTGGGATCAACCAGACGCGTCAATAGCGAGCGCTGTGGAATGCAGCCCCCCAGATTGTATAGCCCACAGTTTCTAAGCTGCCATTCTGCTGAATTATAGAGATAGCCATCGACGAGAAGGAAAGCCGCTGCAGGCAAACCTACATGCTTAGCTACCTGCCCAGCTTTTTCAGCAGTAAATCCAATGCCGCGCAATACTGTGCGGGGGACCGCTAAGGCTAGATCTACGCCTTTGACAGTCGTAGTTGCAATACTATTACATATAGACATAGTAACTCCTTTTTTTTTGTTAAGTACTATCATAACAAAAGAGTGTTAAGGTTTAATGAAGAAGTTTTTATTTAGTAGTTTTTATTTAGTTTTTATTTAATAACTAAAGGAGTTCGATTTGCTATCGAGATAACTTTGCAAGATGATGGTGGCGGCTACCGTATCGATCACTTTAGAACGGCGTTTGCGTGTGAGGCTACTTTCGCGTAGCGAACGTTCGGCTTGGACTGATGTGAGGCGTTCATCCCACGTGTGAATAGGGACAAGAAGGTGTTGCTTGAGTAATTCAATGAAATGCACCACTTCATCGGCCAGCATTCCCTTCTTGCCACTCATCATCAAAGGCAAGCCGATAATAATTTCAGCGATGTCATAGCGATTGGCTTCAGCATGTTTTTTAAGTTCAATGGCCAGCTTTGCAGCAGTGGCTACAGTCTTTTTTTCTGCCGTCAGCGTCAGCAGAGGGGTTGCAATGATTTTTTGTTCATCTGATAGAGCGATGCCAAGACGCGCCATGCCGTAGTCGATGCCGATGATGCGGCTGGCGCGAGGTCTTGGCTGGAGAGGGTTTTCTATCATTTGCGCTCTTTATGGGCGATCGTGGCTTTGATGAAATCCCTAAACAAAGGATGGGGATCGGTTGGTTTCGATTTAAATTCAGGGTGGAATTGGACACCAACCATCCAAGGGTGATCTTTGATTTCGGCAATTTCGCATAAGGTGCCCTCATCAAGAGTACCGGCCACGACGAAACCATGCTTTTCCATGAGCTCTTTGTATTCGTTATTGAATTCAAAGCGGTGACGGTGGCGTTCCCCGATCACATCTTGCCCGTAGGCTTTGCGTGCATGGGTGCCAGCTTTAAGGGTGCAATTATAATTGCCTAAGCGCATGGTGCCGCCCATGTCTTGCACTTCTCGCTGCTCGCTCAGAAGGGAGATAACCGGATGGGGGGTGCATGGATCAATCTCGGTGGAATTGGCCTCAGGGATGTTGCAGGCATGCCTTGCAAACTCTACTGCCATCACTTGCATGCCAAGGCAGATACCAAAATAAGGGATTTTGCTTTCGCGACAATATTTGGCTGTGAGAATTTTACCCATCCAACCACGTTCGCCAAAGCCGCCAGGGACCAAATAGCCATCGCACCCTTCTATGGCTTCTTTGACGCTATTGTTATGGATCAATTTATCAGATTCATAACGCTTGATTTCTAATTGATAGCCCGCCGCTAGTGCGCCATGTGCCAGGGATTCTAAAATCGACTTATAAGCATCTTGATGCTGCACATATTTGCCTACGAGACCCACCGTGACTGTGCCTTTGGGGTTGCGTAGCGTATTGAGGATTTTCTCCCAGTCGGACAAATTAACTTTTTTATCGGTAAGATGCAACATGCGGCAAATCATTTGATCGAGATTTTGCTCATGAAGGTGGAGAGGGACTTCATAGATGCTATGTTGCACATCGACCTCTTCAATGACAGCTTCGCGTGGGACGTTGCAATAAAGGCTTAATTTGGCTTTGACATCTTCATCGAGGGACATCTCACAGCGGCAGAGGATGATATCTGGGAATATGCCGATCGCACGCAATTGTTGTACAGAGTGTTGCGAGGGCTTAGTTTTGACTTCTCCTGCTGCTTTAAGGTAGGGGACGTAGGTAAGGTGAATGTTGATGCATTGGGATGGGTGGTCGTTGCGAAATTGTCTGATTGCTTCCATGAAGGGCAATGACTCGATATCTCCCACCGTGCCGCCAATTTCTACGAGAACAACATCGATGTTTTCTGTTTGTTTAGCGCAGTTGATGATACGTTGTTTGATCTCATCGGTTATGTGTGGGATCACTTGGACGGTTTTCCCTAAGTAATGTCCTTGTCTTTCGCGGCGGATGACAGTGTTGTAAATCTGACCCGACGTGGCATTTGAAGCAGCGGAGAGAGGGGAGTTGGTGAAGCGATAGTAGTGGCCAAGATCGAGGTCTGTTTCGGCCCCATCATCTGTCACATAGACTTCCCCATGTTGATAGGGACTCATGGTGCCTGGATCAACATTGAGGTAAGGATCGAGTTTTAGCATAGCGACCTGCAGCCCTTTTTTCTCTAAGAGCATGCCGATGGCAGCTGCAGTCAGCCCTTTGCCTAATGACGAGCAGACCCCGCCTGTAACGAAGATGAATTTTGTTTGCATAATTCTAGCTCTACTTTCTTAATGTCTTCTGGTGTGTTAACATCGGCGCTTACGCTTTTGACGATAGCGACTTTAATTTTATATCCATGCTCAAGCACTTTTAGCTGTTCTAAATCTTCAGCGCGTTGTAATGGAGTCATCGGTAGTTTTCCATACTGCAGCAGGAAATGGGGACGGAAAGCATAGATGCCCACATGTTTATATACTGGAATGTCGGAGGTAAATTTGAGAGAACGACCACCTGGAATGAGGGCGCGGCTGAAGTAGAGAGCATTGCCTTTTTGATCGATCACACATTTGGGGCTATTGGGATTATAGGCCTCTTCTTCACTCTCTAGTTTGAAAGCACAAGTTGACATCACAGCTTCAGGATCTGTGCGCAGAATTTCGATGAGTTGGTTGAGCACTTGAGGATCGAGGCAGGGCTCATCACCTTGGACATTAATGATCATTTCAGCGTCTTCCAGAGTTTTGTCGCGCTGCACGACATATGCCAAGCGATCGCTGCCTGTAGGTAAGTCTGAAGGGGTCATAACGACATCACCGCCGAAGTTTTTCACGTGATCGAAGATGCGTTGGTCGTCAGTAGCGACGATGAGTTTATTGATGAGCTTACAGCGTTTAGCGTTTTCGTAGGTGCGTTGAATTAATGTTTTACCTTTAATTTCGATGAGCGGTTTACCAGGGAAGCGGGTGCTGGCATATCTTGCAGGAATGATGGCAACGACATTGTGTTTGGCCGTATGTGATTGCATATAACCTCAAAGAAAACAAAGTTTATATTATTAATAGACGGCAAAAGTATAGCTGAATGGTGAATTAATCTCGACCCTATTCTTTCGAAAAAGATCCCATTTTTGGTTGAATGAGATGGACCAAATCCTTAGATTTCATCACGATCGACTCGGTTTTCATGCCACAATTGAAGGCCGAGCGCTCGTTGGTAAGCACGCCGTGATCGAAATAGGTGTCGAGATTTAATAACTGCCCAAAGGGCGGTACTCCACCAATAATAAGACCGAAGCGTTCTTTGATAACTGTCGGATCTTCGAATTCACATTTTTCCCCTACGACTTCAGCTACATTTTTCATATCTAATTTGAGATGTGAGGGGATATTGATTTGGTAATTCTTTTTGGTGTTTTTGCCGCGTAAGATGATCGATTTAACCCCTTCCTCCATTGAAGTGCCTCTGACACGAGCAGAGTCTTCAGATGTCGGCGTTTCTTCATGATTAAGATGCTCAAATTCCATGCTGTTATCGCGCAGTAGACGGATAATTTCGTTGCGAATGTTTTCGCCACCAAAGAAAATTTTGGCGCGCAAACGTGTCCCTGCGATACGCTTTGGATCTGAAGGAAATAAGGAAACTTCACGGATATTTTTTAATTTCAACATCGTCATTGTCAGACGTTCTAGGCCCACGCCAAAACCACCATGAGGAGGCATTCCATATTTAAAGATGCTTAGATAGTCGGCAAAGTTGGCCGGATCCATGCCCTTGGATAAAATCCCTTGGACCATCGAGTCGTAGGTATGTCGCCGTTGTCCACCCGATGTGATTTCTGTGCCAGCACACAGCAAATCGAAAGTATTTGTAAGCTCGGGATTGTTGTCATTTGGATAAGAATAGAAAGGGCGTTTTGACGTTTTCCAATCTGTCACGAAAATGAGATCAGTGCCAAACTCTTCAAAAGCATATTTACATAGTTCTTTTTCCGCTGCAGGACTTAAGTCTGGTTCTTGACGTTCGTCGATCCCTGTGCGCTTGTAGAAAAGTTCTTGGGCTTCGGCGAAGGTGAGTCTAGGAAATGGGACATCGCTTGGTGCTTTGATGATGTTATTGTCCAAGAGTTCGATTTCTGGCTGGCAGTGCTTATGGAGGTAAGCGACAATGAATTTGATCCCATTCTCTTGAATATCCATGATTTCATGCCAATGGTTAAAAAAGCCGAATTCAAATTCAAGTTGTTTCCCTTCAGTGAGGTGGCGTGGGGTGTTAGAGTTTTCGGCGCGGAAAAAGGGCATGAGAGCAAAAACACGTTCATTAACTCCCACCATGATCTGTTTATAGAGCTGGCTACTTTGGGCAAGGGTGGCTGTGTAACCGAAATAATCGACATTGAAGAATTCAGCTCCACCTTCTGAAGAAGCACCGATGAGGTTGGGGGCAAAGTACTCCACAGCTTGCACTTGATCATGCATATAGAGACGGTAGGCGTGGGCAATTTCAGCCTGAATCTTAAAAACCGCTTGCAATTGACGATTTCTTAAAGCGATGGGGCGGTGATCGAGAATAAACTCTAGGTCGTTTTGCAATTCGGGTTTGTAAAACTCGATGGGGGCCACTTCTTTGATAGGCACTTCGACTGTAATTGAAGGATTGATGACTTCAGCTTTATTGCCAGCTTGTGAGGAAGCGACGGCTTTGCCAGTGATAGCAAGGACTGTTCCAGGATGCAGTTGGGAGAGTTTGCTTAGCTCTTCTTTGGATTCAATCACAATTTGAGCTAAGCCGGTGCGGTCGCGCAAGATTAAGAAGTTGAGCTTACCCATGCTGCGAATGTTATTGAGCCATCCGCGCAGGAGAACTTGTTGGTTTACGTGGTTGTGTAGGTCGGCTGCTAGAATGCGCTGTGTCATGGTTTTGCCTCAGTATTGGATGATTGAAAAAGCATACTAACTTAAATCCTAATTATCGCTCAAGAACGTAGGTTCATCTCCAGCAGTTCCCGCTAAAAAAAACCGTGCCCTTGCCCGTGCCCGTGCCCTTGCCCGAAAATATGGGACTTTACGAAAAAAATGTTGCTAAAGTGATTGCTTTTCCTTGAGAAAGTTTATTAGCGGGAATTGCTGGTTCATCCAGTAGTTAAAAAGGGACCTCAAGGACCTAAAAGACCTAAAGGACTAAACGTCAATGCTTTTAGTCCTGTAGGGCGTTTTGGTTCTTTAGAGGTAATTGCAAAAGCCCCGTT
>Ga0206894_1055_pt1 | contig 26863 bp, 18 predicted proteins | sample Alteio_BWOrgHeat_54_FD_152953 | JGI IMG/M metagenome (GOLD analysis project Ga0206894, IMG submission 152953) | Enriched cells from forest soil in Barre Woods Harvard Forest LTER site, Petersham, Massachusetts, United States -... | ecosystem: Environmental > Terrestrial > Soil > Temperate forest >...
GGCGGTTAAAAACCCACCATGGATAAGATAGGCTTCAAACTCGCTATAAAGGGCCTCAACCGTTATCTCTGCATCCGATTTTAACCGCTGTTTTAGAAAAACAGCCTCGCGAAAAGAAAGGGGGTAATAATGGAAATCGACAACGGCCGCTTTGCCCCTTCTTCCGGGAAAGCGCATGCGTGCTTCCTTAATAAACCCTGTGTCAGAACCTGTTAAAAACAAGGCAGTTTCATCCAACAATCCTGCATCAGCCGCATATTTGATTGCTTTGTCCCAATCTTTTATGTAGTTGACCTCATCAAGGATTAGATATTTCATTCCCTGTTGAGGCATGCTCTCAAGTTGACTTTGCAAAAGATGCATTAACATAAAGTGGTCTTGAATCAACTCTCCAGAAAGAAAAGCCAAAGCTTGTGGAGGTACTTTTTTCTTCAGCAAATGAAGCATCCACTGCTTTAACAGGGTGGTCTTTCCAATTTGGCGCCCTCCCGCCAACGTATAAATTCCAGGCACATCATCCGGAAACTCTTTGATCAACTTTGACTGAAAGCGAAAGGGTTGCTTGCTAACATAGCGCAATTGAGGATCTCGATCCTCGAATTCCTTGGGGTCTATGAGATGACTATTATGATGTAAAAATCTTGGATCCATATTTATTCATTGGTAAATGATTAAACTTATTCAACCATTAATGGTTATATTTGTCAAATCTGGTTTAGCGCAGCAGTAATTCTGCGATGAGCAAAAAAACGAAGGATGGTGCAGGGAAATGAGAGAATCATTTTGGAAGAAAATAGAGGAAGCAAAAAAGAAGGGAATTAGTCTGGAGGACTTTGAAAGGGTCGAAAGCCTCGAGTCCGCTATTGCTTATCATCAAATGAGATTGATAGCTTCGAAAAGGAAATTCAGGCCATTAAGGAAGGGGCAAGCACCAAGCCAAAGTGATAGGTGGCAAAGTTGCGTGAATGGGGGGCAAAGCCCCCCTACCCCACTTCCGCCCTTGTTGGACTTGGATTACCTTGATTTTTAGAAGCAATTGAGGGGGAGAACCCCCTCAAACTCCCCCCATTAGACACAAAGTCGAGAGGATAAGATGACAACTAAAACTTCCTAAGTGGAAGGGATGCAATCTGCAACTATAATTGTCGTCGACCTGAAATCATAATTGACGCAAAACAAAGTAGCTGAAACAGGTCTTAATATTTTACATTGCATAGAATATAGCAGATGCTATAAATCAAGTCATTACAACAATCACCAACGGTGAGGGCATTTTGTGACTGAAGAATTACCCAAAAAGATCAAAGCAATCAGGCAGTATCTTAAACTGAGTCAAGAAGAGCTTGCTCATAAGCTTGGCGTTAGTTTTACAAGCGTGAATCGCTGGGAAAATGGACAAACAAAACCATCAAAACTTGCGAGAAAGCAACTAGAAGCCTTATGCAAAGAATGTGGCTACGAAATGCCAACCATTCACTAGGAAAGAAATTTATGAGTTACGTTATTCCAAAATTACCTCTTTCGATTGATTTAGAGACAAAACCTGTCTTAAAGAAGTTAGCAAAAGCTCATCAAGCTTTGGCAGAATTGAAAGGCGTTGCCGGCATTATCCCCAACCAAAGCATTCTTATTAATACCCTTTCCTTGCAGGAAGCCAAAGATAGCTCTGCGATTGAAAACATTATAACGACCCATGATGAACTCTATAAAAGTGACGTCTCCGCTAAACAATTCAGCAGTTATGCAGCAAAGGAAGTCTACAGCTATGCAACAGCTCTTCGAAATGGGTATGAGAAGGTTAAAAAAAATGGCTTATTGACTAATACCTCCATTTTGGAAATCCAACAGACTTTAGAGGAAAATAGTGCAGGCTTTCGCAAACTTCCAGGCACTGTACTAAAAAACGATCGAACAGGAGAAGTCGTTTATAGCCCTCCGCAAGATCATGGACAAATCCGCTCCTTGATGAACAACCTTGAGCAATTTATTAATGATGACAATCTCTGTAATTGGGATCCTCTGACAAAAATGGCCGTCATTCATCATCAATTTGAAAGCATTCATCCTTTTTATGATGGCAATGGCAGAACAGGACGTATTATCAATATTCTTTATCTTGTAAAGCATGGTCTTTTGGATACTCCTGTACTTTATCTTTCTCGGTTTATTAACCAGAGCAAAGGAGAATACTACCGACTTCTTCAAGGCGTCCGTGATGATGGAGAATGGGAGCAATGGCTACTCTATATTCTTGACGGTATTGAACAAACTTCGCATCAGACCACGCGCTTAATATTGGGTATCAGAGATTTAATGCAGTCCTACAAACACAAAATTCGTGAAGAACTTCCCAAAATTTATAGCCATGACCTCCTGAATAACCTTTTTCGTCATCCCTATACAAAAATTGATTTTGTCTTGGAGGAATTGCGGGTCACACGCATAACAGCTACGAAATACCTAGATGCGCTTGTAAACCTTGGAATTCTTTCGAAACACAAAAAAGGGAAAGAAAATTATTATATAAGCGAAGCCTTATTTGATCTTTTGCTGAATGCGGGAGCAAAATCCAGTATTGAACAGTAATAGCACACCATCATGTATAGAAAATAGCAGTTTTCTATACATGACCAGTCTTCCATGTATAGAATTTGGCAATTTTCTATACATGTTAGTCTGAATATACATAGAGATTTAATGTTTTATATGAACGTGAACAAAATGACCATAAACACAAAACGATTGATTTTACGTCCTTGGACTGAGAAAGATTTAGAACCATTTGCCAAATTGAATGCCGATGCTCGCGTCAGAGAGTTCTTTCCAGGACTGTTAAGCCGTCAAGAAAGCGATGCATCTGTCAAGTTAGTTTCGGAACATATTCAAAGATGTGGTTGGGGTTTTTGGGCGGCTTCCCTAGTTGAAACAGGAGAATTCATCGGTTTTATAGGCTTAGAAGATGTCTATTTCTCGGCACCGTTTAATAAATCAGCTCCTGCTGTTGAAATTGGATGGAGGCTCGCCTTCGATCATTGGGGAAAAGGATTCAATATCGTTCATTCTCGCTAATAAACTTTCTCAAGGAAAAGCAATCACTTTAGCAACATTTTTTTTGTAGAGTCCCATATTTTCGGGCACGGGCACGGGCACGTTTTTTTAGCTGGAACTGTTGTTAGCGCAGCAGGCGCAGGGCGTTGAGGCCTACCAAGACGGTGCCGCCTTCATGCAATACCACTGCCAGCCACAGCGGGATGAAGCCAGCCAATGCTGGCAAGCTAGCGATCAAAATGGCAGCGACGGCCAACGTGAGGTTTTGCTTGACGATCGCCTGTGTTCGCAACGCCTTGCCAATGAGCCAATCTAACAGATCAATGTTATCGTGCAACAACACGATATCAGCTGCATCAATGGCAGCAGTGCTGCCGACTTTCCCCATGCAAATCCCGACCGTAGCACGTGCAAGCGCTGGAGCATCATTGATGCCATCGCCAATCATCGCTAAGCCTTTATCCTGTGACAACAGCGACACATAATGTAGCTTGTCTTCAGGTGTTAGATCGGCATGGTAATTTGTAATGCCAACTTCTTGCGCGATACGGCGGGCACTTGTCTCATGATCACCAGTGAGCATGACAATATCCCAGCCACGCTTTTTTATCGCGGATAGCGTATCGGCAATGTCTAAGCGGGGAGTATCGCTAAAGCGAAAGATATACGCTTGCGCACCAATAGCCAAGACGCCAAGCAACTCACCCTTGTTCTCTAGTTCTCGCGTGCGTTCTAAGAGTTTTTGCTGTTGTTGTGTCGGCAGTTGTTGCGCCACAAAAGATGGGCGCCCGATATACACTGTTTCATTGCCATTGACAAGTTGTGCTCTAGCTTGCAATCCTTGTCCTGGGATAGCTTTAAAAGCGCTAAGCGGTATGGCTTTGGGTTGCTTTTCGGCCGCATATTTCACAATAGCGGTGGCGATAGGGTGAACGGCATTTCTTTCCAGCGCATAGGCAATGGCTAAAGCCTCCTCGACGGTGTAATCATTAGCAGATGTGGAGGGGGAAGCGACTTTTTCGATTTCTAAGCAATGGAGTTCACCTGTGGTGAGTGTGCCCGTTTTATCGAAGGCCACAGCCCGGCATTTTGCTAAAGCATCTAAGGAAATGCCCCCTTTAAGCAAGATTCCTTTGCGCGCACATGAACTCAGAGCACTAAGATAGGCAATGGGGATGGCAATGATGAGGGCACAAGGGGAGGCAGCAATCAAAAATGCCAGCGCGCGATAGATAGAACCTTCCATGCCAAAAAAGGGGATGGACAGCAAAGGGGAAAGAGTAACCGCAAATAACCCCGCTAATCCTATAATGGTCATGGCATAAGTGCGGCTCACACTATCAAACCAACGCTGCAATTTTGGCCTTGCTTCCTGAGCTTGGGTGACTAGCTGAATAATACGCTCAATGGTGGAATCGGCACTCGTCAATGTCACTTCAACGGTCAAAATGCCATCGAGATTTCTTCCTCCCGCTGGGACAGTATCCCCGACTCCCTTTGGAATCGGCAGATTTTCCCCCGTAATATGCACTAAATTTAAAGCTGAAGCACCTGCAACGACCTTTCCATCTAAAGGGATAATTTGTCCCGCCTTGACAAGCATATGTGAGCCAATGGCTACATCGCGAATGGCTTTTTCAATGAGCGTGCCATCAGGTTCTACAATACAGGCACGTGAAGGCGATAGCTTATGCAAGCTGCTAATGGTACTTTTGGCTTTGGCTGTTACCGCATCTTCCATCGCACCCGATAACGAAAAGAGAACCAGCAAAAGAGCTCCTTCCATGCCGCTACCGATAAACACGGATGAAAAAGCCGCTAGCGTCATTAAAATATCAATATTGATTTCCCCATCGCGCAGGTCTTCTGTGGCTTCAATCAAGGATGGAATACCAGCTAGGAAGTACACCGCCACAAGTAGCAAATTGGAGAGGGGCATCATTTTGGGAGAAAACGACCATATAAAGGCTATCAGCAACAAAAAGGCGGCCGCAATGGCCGCTTTTAAGGTCAGATTGACGCCCCAAGTGCGGGATTCAGGGCGTAGAAAGGGACTATAACTCTGCTGCGGCCCCTGTTCGAAGTAGTTATTGAGAAGTTCTAGTGCTGGGGAAATCAAAGCTTGGGGTGATGCGGGTGGCAAACTCATAGTATTTATACATTTCCTAACGCAAGTTGCAGCCAGCTGAGAAGAAAATAGACCCAACCGTAGGCCAATAAGGACAAACCAATATTCCAGATGACAGCGGGGATGGCTTCGTTGCGAGTTAAATACGCGATGTAAATTGCGGAACCACTAATCATCACCAAAGCACCAAGAAAGATCCCATAGAAAGGCCATAGTGCAAACAACGCCAGGCAGACGGTGGCAGTCACGAGTACTCCAATGCCTGCTCCAAGGCCTTGCTTGAGAGGGTGTTCGCTGGCAGCTAGTGAGAGACCTAATTCCTCCTCAACCATCACTTTTAAGAGGCGCGGATTATCAGCCATCAACACATCTAAGACATCTTCAAGCAGCTTCCCTTCGAATCCTTTGGCCGCATAAAGTACACGTAGTTCATCTCTTTCTTGCTGACGATGATGCTCGATTTCCCAGCGTTCTTGTTCGAGTATGCGATGTAAACGCTCTAAACGGAACCAGCCGAGCCAAGCGCCTCGTCCAATCTTCCACAGCATAAGGCTGCCAGCGAGGATGGATAACAAGGTCAACATAAGAGGAGCAGAAACTTGCAGATACGACAGAAGCAAACAAACCAGAGGCAAGAAGATGGCCGTGTCGCGCGCGGCATCGCTTGCCGCCGAGAGGTAGCCAGCTGGTTCAGTGCCATGCATTTCGGCCGCAGCCACAAGCCCTTGAGCCTGAGCTTCAATGACATGCCCAAGGGCATCTTTGCCTTTGAAATGGGAAGGAGAGTGGTCATGATTATGGGCCATAGCAATAACACCTGCGGCTGGTTATTTTCTCCTACGATAACAGTGATCGCCTATTTTCCTCTAGTAATTACCCTCAATTCCAAGCAAATAGCTATAAGAAGTGACGTCTTGCCTACTTTGCTTATAGCAGTCAGTAAAATATCGATGCTGGCATTTTAACCATTTATTGTAAAATTATTCTTTGATATAATGAAGAGTAGGTACAGTTAGCCTATTGCGCGTGGTATAGGTAGCAAGTGCTAGCGAAGGAGTCAATTATGGGTGGAAATATTAGTGGTTTTGGGGCCCAAGATCCCAGTGCGCAGCAGTTTGGTGTCCAAGGTGATGTCCAGATCAGCGCTGCTCAAGCGGTAAGCAGTCACTCGGCTTATTCCAAATCAACCATTGAGCAGAGTCAAATTGATACATGGGCATTGATGTTGGCTGCAGGTTATCCACTTTTAACCCCACCGCAAACTGTAGCCACGCATGTCAGTCATCTGACAGATCAGCAGAATGTGAGCGCTGTATCTGCAACGACAGCAGCGATGGTGCAGCTTGCACGTCATAATGAACAGGTAAAAAATGATATTATTAACACCATGTGGGATATCTTTTTAAAAAATGTGCAAGAGCTTTCGGCAAGAGCAAAGAAAGATTACATCAAGCATATTGAATTAGAAGCTGAGCAAGGTAAAACGGTTCTAGCGGCCGACTATCTAGCTTACTTGCTTTCGCTGTCAGCAGGAGAGCGCACAAAAGAAGTTGACGGACTATCAGGGAGTGCGTTGGTCGTGCAATTTACTAACGCTGTCCATCAATGGATTGTAGCACCGGTTGAACATCATCAGAGTTTGCATGCTTCACAAGTGTCTCGCGACTATCCAAGCTCAGGTTTCATCGCAGGTGCCATGTTGATTAATGCGGATACGATCCGCTTTGCCATTGGTGATAACAATAATAATTTAGGCTATCAAATGAGTGTCAGTCCAGTTGCTGACGCCCTCACCTCCATCGGTCCAACCTCCGGATTGCCTGGTGATTATCAAGCCGCCGCAGCTTTAGTGGCGGCTTTATTGAATGGCGGCGCGGTGTATAAGGCAACATTCGATAGTATCCAGGAAGCGGCGCAAAAAGGTAGCACGCCTGGGGATATCGATTTTGCTATCAACTACGCCAATACGATCATGCGTATTGTGAAACACGGCGTCGATCAAGACCGCTCAACGAATAAACATCAGAATGAGCAGAGTAAGTTAATCCGTTTGATGTTGACCGCGATGGCCTTGAATTTGTTGTACCGTGCGAGCTATGGTGGCATGACAGGCGAGGAATTGGCTAGCTTGTTGAATGGCAATACCGATGTGCATGAAATGATTAAACCTATGATTAAAGATCTAGTCGCCTTGCTTAATAGTTTGTTGCCTTCGAAAGAGATGGATGAAGAGGGGCGTAATGCGATGATTGCTATTTTAGGACAATATATCGATAGCAAAGATTCTGTCAGTGAAATGCTCAGTGCAACGCGCATGTTTAAATCCTATTTAGCCTCAGATAATCTTCAGCACCAGCGTTGGGCTTCCGCTCAAGGCTAATAAAAAGGTAATGGACGACATGGACAAAAATGGACTGAATGGACTTTATGAAATAAAAGTAGATAAGGCTCGTCCATTTTAAGTCCATTTTTGTCCATTTCGTCCATTTCGTCCATTTCCTCAAAATGGTTCTAAATATTTATTTTAAGCGTGTTTGTTGGTGAATTGACATTATTTATAAAAAACGATATTTTCTTCTCGATAGTTATCGATTGAGTGTTTTTTTATAAAAAAAGGAATAATTTATGTCATTGTCAGTTCAAGACACAGTAGGCGGGTATGACCGTGTAACGATGCCCTATCGTTCAGTAGACGCTAGTTGTCCAATAGCGGGTTCCACCCAACAAAAAATGAGCGAAATGAATGTTCCACAAATGATCCAAATTCCAGCAGGTGAAGAGCTCTTCGTCAAACCGGGCGCTATGTTAGCTTATTCAAATCTTCAAATAGACACACGGATAAGAAAGCAATGTTGCTGCAATTTCTTTTGTGGTACTAATGTATTAGTTAATACCTTCAGAGGGAGCGTAAATGGGGGTTGGATTACACTAGAACAAAATCAACCAGGGCAAATTGTCTCACACACTATACAGAAAGGAAAAGGCCTTTTGCTTAAGCTCCAATCATTCATGGCATCGACATCAAATGTCGAATTATCGCTAAAATGGGCTGGTCTTACAGGATACTGGAAAGGCCAAGGCATAGTCAATATGCGAGCGTACGTAGAAGAAGATAACGAAAAAGGGGATGTTCATTTTAAAACAGCTAACGGGATCGTCCAAAAATATAATATCCGCCCTGGTGACAAACCAATCTGTATTGATAACAACAACCTCATCGCCTTCACAGAGGGACTTGAATGTAAGATTAAAAAGATTGGGGGGATAGCAACCACTATATTTGGTGGCGAAGGTCTAGTTTGTGAGTTCACTGGAGAAGGGGTTGTCTACGTCGGATCCAATGATCTTTCTCTTACTGTTGATTGAGAAGTTCGAAAGTCCACTTGCTGCAACTTCTAGAAATGGACTTTATGGACTGAATGGACTACATGGACTGAATGGACGATTTCTTATCCACTTTCAATCCATAAAGTCCATTCAGTCCATAAAGTCCATTCAGTCCATACCGCCATTTTCTCAAGTTGTAATTGCTCAAGCAGCTGCCAGAAGTTAGCATGAACACTGTATTGCTAGCTTAAAAATGCTTTCACCAGACGCGTCATGGAATGGATGTCTTCGGTGCCAGCAAGTTCGCGCGCTGAATGCATGGAAAGTTGTGTGCAACCAATGTCTACCGTTGGCATCCCTGTCAAGTTGGCATGGATGGGACCCACGGTTGACCCACATGACATATCACCACGCGCCACATAGCGCTGATAGGGGATTTTATGTTCGATGCAAAGCGCGATGATAGCCGCTGAAGAACGTGCATCGGAAGCATAGCGGAATTGGGCGCTGTTTTTGATGACGATGCCATGGTTCAGTAGCACAGGGTGGCGAGGTTCATGTTTATCCGCATAGTTAGGGTGCAGGGCATGCACCACATCGATCGAGGCGCATAGTGAGCGGCTGATTAGTCTAAAATACTCTTCTCTTGACATCCCCATCGATAAGGCGATGCGTTCGATAATATGTGGAACGAAGGGAGAACCTGCTCCTTGAGCAGTATGGGAGCCAATCTCTTCGTTGTCCCAGAAGACCACCATCTTGATCATGTCGTTGCTTGCTTTGGAAGCCTCGAAAAGGCCGTGCAAGGCAGCATGCATGCTGATAAGATTGTCGATGCGATAGCCTGCAATCATCGTGTGATCTTCGCCCACGTGGCGCGCCATTTCAAGCGGATAAACAAACAATTCTGTGCTCAGTAGTTCGTGGATGGGGAAATGCTTTTTCAAGAGGCGGGTGAGGAGAGGAGTATTAGCTGTTTTTTTCTCTTTAAGGACTTTCTTATCACTCAGCGTGACAATCGCTGCCAGCTGCTCTTGCTTGTTAAGTACAGGACCACTTTCGTTGACATTGCGGTCGAGGTGGATGGCTAGTTGGGGAATGACGAGCGGGCAGTCTGTGATGTTAACCAGCTTTTCATGCTGATGTCCCTTTTTATCCGCATAGATGATGCGTCCTGCGATGCCTAAATCGCGGTTTAGCCATGAAGCGATGAGGGGGCCTCCGTAGATTTCTAACCCAAGCATCACCATGTTTTCTTTCGTGAATTCGGCATTAGGCTTTAACTTGAAAGCCGGACTATCTGTATGGGCGGCTGCCACGTGCAATTTTGCGGGTATTTTTTTGGGCATGACAAAGGCGCAGATGGAAGATCCATTGCGGACAACATAGTATTTTCCGTTGGGTTTGATGTGCCAAGCTTCCTCTTCTTTAAATTCTTGGAATCCCTGTGAGTGCAGTTCCTTGATACTATATTCTACCGCATGCCATGCCGTCGGAGCGTGATTAAGGAAGTGGATCAGTTTGGATTCAACATTTTTGGATTTTGTTGTCATGATGCTGCCTTTGCATGAATATTGTTACATTGATTGATTAATGATCGACTAACCAGCTGCTGTAGCTTCCGTGCGTGGTCTAGTGGAGCGATTCCAGCCTCGTCGATAATGGCTAAAGGTGATGGTTTGCGTGCTAATGTGTGGAGGTATGTGGCGTCATAATATTGCAACACGATGCGCATCGCGTCAATGAGCAGTCCACTGCGTAGTGCTTCGAAGACTCGCGATGTGCGCTGGCTTCCAAGGTGGCGAGCGATGCGCAGCGTGGCACTTTCAAGATGTTGCGCGGAGGATTGTCCGTAGTCCACAAATAACCTCTCAAGCCTTTCTTCGATGGGAATATTGATACATACAAAAGGTGCGCCACGCATCTGTGCAAAGAGAGGGGAGGGGATGTGGCAGGTGCCGATCAGGCGGCTTTCATCCTCCACCCATATGGGGAGCTGTGGATCGAGTGCATGCAGGCGTTCGGCAATGGCATTTTCAAAATGCTCGGTAGAAGGCTGGGCTTGCATGTTGCCAAGGTTCCCGTAAGCACTGCCGCGATGGTTTGCCAGCGCTTCTAGATCGAGAATCTGCTCACCAAGGGTACTTAATGCATGCAGGATAGCTGTTTTTCCGCTGCCTGTAAGTCCTCCTAGGACAACAAAGCGATAAGGCAGAGCAAGATTTGCAAGACACCAATGTCGATAGGTTTTGTATCCCCCCTCCAACAATACTGACGAGATACCGGCAAAATTCAATAGCCACGCCATGGCACTGCTGCGCATCCCACCGCGCCAGCAGTAAAGTTTGGCGCATCGAGTGGGGGCTTGTTGTTGGGCTTGCGCTACGAAGTCGGCTAGCTTGGGCCCCACGAGCTTCAAGCCCAGTGCTATCGCCTGATCTTTCCCCTGTTGCTTGTAGACCGTGCCAACCTGGGCGCGTTCCTCATTGGTGAATAAAGGTAATGGCTGGGCCCCCGGGATGTGCGCATGCGCGTATTCAGCAGGACTGCGCACATCGAACATCGTTCCGGGGTATTGCTTGAAGTCTTTAAGGCATAATAGTTGTATCATGATGGGACAAGTTTTTTCAGCCCTCCAAGATAGGGTTGGAGCACGGCCGGGATATTTACTGAGCCATCAGCATTTTGATTGTTTTCTAGCAAGCCTACCATCAGCCTTGAGGTGGCTACGCCAGAGCCATTCAAAGTATGTAAGAATTCGGGTTTTTCGTCTTTCTTTCGATAGCGTATGTTAGAGCGACGCGCTTGGTAGTCTGTGCAGTTAGAAACAGAAGAGACTTCATAGTAGCGGTTTTGCCCAGGTAGCCATACTTCGATGTCGACTGTGCGTGCACCAGCAAAGGACATATCGCCTGTGACGAGCAACATATTGCGGAAGTGTAAGCCTAGGCCTGTCAAGATTTCTTCGGCATTAGCAATCATTTGGTCAAACATAGCGTCGCTATCTTCGGGCTTGGTGAAGCAAAACATCTCCACTTTATTGAATTGATGGGTGCGGATGAGTCCACGCTCTTGTGAACCTGCAGCCCCAGCTTCGCGTCGGAAACAGGGGGTGTAGGCGATGTAACGCAAGGGGAGTTCTTCTTCAGGGATGATCTCATCGAGATGCAAGCCATTCAATGGGATTTCAGCTGTGGGGATGAGGTATAGATCGAAATCGTGGTTTTGAATTCTAAATTGCTGGTTTTCGAATTTAGGTAGTTGCCCTGAGCCGAACATCACATCGCGACGCACCACAGCGGGTGGCATCCACTGTTCAAAGCCATTTTTGACATGAATGCTGATCATGTAATTGATTAGTGCCCATTCCAGCCTTGCTCCCATTCCTCTATAGATGGGCCACCCGGCACCAGCGATTTTGGCCCCACGCTTGAAGTCAAATAAATCCAATTTTTCGTTGAGCTGGAGATGGTTTTTAAATTCGAAATCGAACGTCGGTTTTTTACCAACTTCTTTGATGAGAACGTTATCTTGGGGGCTATCTGAGACCTTGATGTCATCCATGGGGGTATTTGGAAGCTTGGCTAATTCATGGATGAACTGCTCTTCTAGTGGCCCGAGCTGTTGGTCTAAAGCGTGTATCTCTTCAGCATGGCGCGCCACTTCGGCCATGATAGCGGTAGTATCTTTGCCTTGGCGCTTTAAATTGCCAATTTCTTGGGAGCTTTCATTGCGTACAGCTTTTAGTTGCTCAACTTTAGTCTTAGTCTCACGGATGCGTTCATCCAATTCGATGAGCAATGAAAGATCGACAGAAGGGTCTTTAGTTTTTAATTTAGCTTCAATTTCGTGTCGATTTTTACGAATGAGTTTAATGTCTAACATAGAACAATTCCTTGTAAAAGCTGATACATGAAGCATGAAACATAAATGAAGCAAAATAAAAACAAAAGAGGGAATTGCTGGCTTCAGCAGTTCCCGCTAAAAAAAAACGTGCCCTTGCCCGTGCCCGTGCCCTTGCCCGAAAATATGGGACTGTACGAAAAAAATGTTGCTTAAGTGATTGCTTTTCCTTGAGAAAGTTTATTTGCGCGAACTGCTGTGCTGGCTTATCACAAATTAGATAACCACACTATATTGAACGCGAAGGTCGCGAAGCAAGCGAAGGCAACGCGAAGATTTGTTTTGAGTATGTTTTTTAATAAATAGAAACTTTCTTCGCGTTGCCTTCGCTTGCTTCGCGGCCTTCGCGTTCAATAGGGTGCCGTACTCTAATTTGTGACGAGCCTAATTGCTTAAAACTTAGTTTTTATTGTTGGTGAAAAAAAAAATTGATGTTACATTGGCGCTTTTGAAGCGAAACTAATGAACTATTCCTATTTGTGGGGTTTTTTTGCCAAATCCTCGTTTTTTCTATAAACCACTGTGCTACATTCTGCTGTGTTGTAACTGGGGATGTTCCTCAGGACCACATGTTCAACCCATCGATACACCGCGAAATGCCCTGAACACTGCGTTGAATGAGGCTTCGCAAAGCTCTTTGATTGCCCTAAGCGAATGCTTGCCCGAAGATTGGTGGACACTTTTTAACGACGAACAATTAAATGGATTTGTGGAGATCGCGTTGACGCGAAATCCTACATTGCAAAGTGCCCGTGAGAGCATTTTATCTGCGGCATACGATGCCGACAGAATGCGTAGTGCTTTGTATCCATACCTGCTTTGGGGTGGCGATGTTTCGCGCCAAAAGCTGAGCGAAACCGCCATTATCCCTTTTGGGGCCGCTAACGCACCGAATGCCACACCAGGAGGGGGGGGGATACCAATTCCAGGTGGTATTCCGGGTATTCCTGTGTATTTTACACAAACAGAAACAGAACTAAATTTGACGTATGATTTCGACGTGTGGGGCAAGAATCGCAACACATTGCGCGCAGCTTTGGGTGAGATGCAGGCCAAAATTGCTGATGAAGCTTTTACCCGTCTTAAGCTAGGTATTGCCGTAGCCCAGGTGTACTACAATCTCCAAATAGACTATCAACGCCAGCAAATTGCCAAAGATTTGGTGCGCAATCGCACCGATTATGCCGATATGATCCATCAGTTGATTGAATACAATTTGGAAAATAAACAGGCTGGAATTGCTGCTCTCTCAGACTTGAATGACGCCACGCTGGCTCTATTACAAATTCAAGGGGATATTGAAATTAATGAACATCAACTTAAAGCTTATTTAGCCGGCAGCTTTGATGATTCTATTGCTCCTGTCAATGTCACTGGTAAACCTCTGCCGAAAATCCCTGTCCCCTGTGATTTACCACTACATCTAATCGCTCGGCGGCCAGACATCATTTCACAGCTATGGTTGATCGAATCGGCCGGTAAACAGATTGAAGTGGCTAAAGCAGGCTTCTACCCCGATTTTAATATTTCGGCATTTTTGGGATTTCAGACGATCCATTTACATGAATTGTTTTTTAAGAAAAGTAGCTTTTTCAATGTTGATCCCGCATTTACCTTGCCCATTTTCGATGGAGGACGTTTGATTGCCAACTTACGCAGTGGTGAAGTCAATTATGATTTGGCGATATTAAAATACAATGATTTGGTCCTCAATGCCACTAAAGAGGTGTTGGATGGACTTTCCACTTTGCGCAACCGCGATCAGATGTTGCGGGTGATACGCACTACAGTTGGGCAACAAGAAGAATTATATCTACTTTCCAACTTGCGTGTGCAGCACAATTTGAATTCTGGCATTGAAGATTTGGTGAGGGAGCATAGTTTACTGCAAATTCGCGACCAAGAAGTTGCGGCCCTAGGAAATACATTACAAGCAATACTTGCGTTGATCAAAGCCCTTGGCGGTGGTTTCGACGTTTGCTATGAAGAAGGTTAATCATTATGACAGCACCGACACAAAACAAGCAATCCGCAATTGAAGGGACGAATAAACCGGCAGAGCCGGTCTCTAATCCATCTGGTAGCGCGCCAAACGAATGTAAAGAGTGCGACAAGCGCAAATCTAGTATCTTGTGGTGGTTTACCTTTGGTTTGCTCGTTGTTGCTGCTGTATGGGCATTCGTATGGTTTACCTATTTGCAGTATCGGGAGACAACCGACGATGCATATTCAAACGGAAATATGATTAACATCAATTCAGCTATCTCCGGTTCTGTCGTGGCTTTCTTTGCAGATAACACTGATCGAGTGGAAGAAGGACAGCTTTTAGTGTTGTTGGATGCGACGGAATATGAAGTGGCTTATGAAAAAGCATTGGCGGATTTAGCTGCCACCGTCTTAGACGTACGACAACTTTACGATAATATTGAAGCTAGCGTGGCTGATGTACATAATAAGCGAGCTTTGCTTAACAAAGCGCGGTATGACTATGACAACCGTTCCCAGTTAGTCAATTCAAAGGCCATTTCTAACCAAGATTACATTCATGCAAGAGATGACTTGTTAGTCGCCGAACTCCAATATAAGCAATCAAAGGCTCACCTAAAAGTGGCCTATGATGCTGTAGGGAATACAGAATTAGAAGCTCATCCCAAGATCGAACAACAAAAGGCAAATGTACGTCAAGCCTATTACAACTTAAAACATTGTGCAGTCTATGCTCCTAGCACAGGCTATATCGCCCAGCGTTCCGTTGAGGTGGGGCAATGGGTTAATCCGACTACGGCCATGATGGCGGTGATTCCTACAGACTATGTGTGGGTAGATGCTAATTTCAAAGAGACCCAACTTACTCATATGCGTGTGGGACAACCGGCCAAAGTATGGTTCGACATGTATGGCTCAGATGTGGTGTTTGAAGGTAAAGTCCTAGGCATAGGCTCCGGTTCTGGTAGCGTGTTTTCGTTGATTCCACCTCAAAATGCGACGGGTAACTGGATCAAAATCGTGCAGCGTCTACCTGTGAGAATTAGTCTAGATCCTGAAATGGTTAAAAAATATCCCATTCGCCTGGGTGTCTCCGCTGAAGTCAAAGTGCATACAGCACAGCGAGATTTGCCAATGTTGACATCAACAACCCCTACAAGAGCTGTTGGTGCGACAAAAGTTTTTGATATCCACCTCGCAGAAGTCGATAAGATTATTAATAAGGTCATCCGCACGAATCTAAATCACAAAAAAAAATAATCAGCAATGGATTATAAATACGAAACGGGGGCCCGGCTGTTATTACTTAACATTGCTTTGGGATTGGGCACATTTATTCAAGTGCTTGACACCTCGATCGCAAACGTAGCTGTGCCTTATATTGCTGGTAACTTGAGCGTCAGCGCGGATGAAGGCACTTGGGTGATCACCTCGTTTGCTGTTAGCAATGCGATCGTCCTGCCTCTAACGGGGTGGCTGTCTGATTACTTCGGTCGCGTGCGCCTATTCGTTTATTCTTTGGTCTTGTTCGCCATTATGTCCTTTCTGTGTGGCTTTGCTGGCAGCTTACGTGAGTTAGTCTTTTATCGAGTGCTGCAGGGGGCTGTCGCTGGCTCGTTGATTCCGCTCTCACAAAGTTTGATGATATCAAGTAATCCTGAGGACAAACAGGGAATGGCGCTGGGATTTTGGGCCGCAGTTGTTATTGTGGCACCTGTGGCAGGTCCTATCTTAGGGGGGTATCTAACTTACGTCTATTCGTGGCCCTGGATTTTCTATATCAACGTCCCGATTGGCTTGTTTTCGGCGCTTGTAGTATGGATTGTGTTGCGTAAGAAAGAAAGTCAAATCATTCGCAATCCCATTGATTGGTGGGGGCTGGCTTTGTTAACGATTGGTGTAGGAGCTTTACAGGTGATGCTTGATAAAGGTAAAGACTTAGACTGGTTTGAATCGAATGTCATTATTAGCTTAACGATCGTCTCAGTATTAGCGTTAGCATATTTTGCCATTTGGAACCACTTTCAAAAGTACAAAATTGTCGACTTTTCTTTTTTCAAAATGCGCAATTATGCTGTCGGCACATTTTGCATTACGATAGGATATATGCTGTTTTTTGGCAGCACAGTAACAGTTCCTTTGTGGTTGCAGACGCAGCAGGGGTACACAGCCTACTGGGCTGGGATTGCTATCGCTCCTATAGGGATCATTCCCTTGCTGTTTTCGCCACTATTGGGGAAATATCTCAAGATGTTTGATTTGCGTTATGTGATATGCTGTAGTTTTTTATTGTTTGCTTTTGGCTATTTCTATCAAGCCTCTTTCACCACGCAGACCAGCTTGTTTGAAGTGATGTTGGCGCGTTTTTATCAGGGCTTTGGGTTACTGCTTTTCTTCTTACCTCTCGTGCAACTTTCACTAGGTGGCATTCCAAAAGAGCGCTATGCAAGTGCGGCTGGCCTCTTTAATTTTATTAGGATTCTGGTGGGGAGTGGTTTTGGCACCTCGCTGGCTATGGAAGCTTGGTACCGGTTTTCAATTTTTCATCATGGCAGATTATCCGAAGCCATCACCATTTATCGTCCATTGGTGACACATTTTTACGAAACCCTTGGCAATATCAGTCCGAATTTTGCACCTCCAATTGTAAATAATATCATCGAAATGCAGCTGCAGCAGCAAGCTTTCATGCTGTCGACGAACGATCTCTCCTGGATGGCGGCTTGGAGCTTTATCATCTTGGCACCTTTACCTTTATTTTGTTGTAAGCGCGTGAAATTCAGACATCCAGAGTCAAGATCTATACTCCATGCCCATAAGCATCTCTTTAAGCACTCCAGATTTTAGTTGAGCCTATTTTTCACAAAGAAATACGGAATGCTGTATTCTTTATCCGATATTTTGTATCCTTATTTCGGTAGACATCCTGCCTAATCTAAATTTCGTGCCCGTGTGCGTGCCCGTGCCCATGCCCGAAAAAAGAGTGTTGAATGAAAACGTGATATGAATGCCGTATAGTAAGTTCGGGCACGGGCACGCACACGGGCACGGGCACGAAATTTAGTTTATGCAAGATGTCTGTTATTTCTTAGCTATTTTACATGGAGACAATTGTGCGCCTGAAGAGACTTGAAATTCTCGGATTTAAATCCTTTGCAGATAAAACCAAACTCGAATTCGATGCTGGCATTACGGCTGTTGTTGGGCCTAACGGATGCGGAAAATCGAATATTGCCGATGCTTTTCGTTGGGTACTTGGTGAACAATCGGCCAAATCGATGCGTGGCAGTAAAATGCCTGATGTCATCTTTGCGGGCACGAGCCATCGTAAGCCATTAAATTTTGCAGAGGTCACGATTACCCTTACAGATATTGATGGGATGTTGCCCATCGATTATGAAGAACTGTCTGTCACGCGTCGTCTGCATCGCAGCGGAGAATCTGAGTATTTCATCAATCGCCATTTGGTTCGTTTAAAAGACATCCAAGCCTTATTTTTAGATTCAGGGATGGGTAAAGATGCCTATTCTATCTTCGAACAAGGCAAGATTGATCAGGTCATTAACTTATCACCACTTGAGCGCCGCTATATTTTTGAAGAGGCAGCAGGTATCTTGCGCTTTTTGCAGCGCAAAAAAGAAGCATTGCGCAAGTTAGAGCACACTGAACATAATGTTACACGTCTTAAAGATATTCACAGTGAAGTCGAACGACAAATTATTGTACTCGAAGAACAGGCCGAGAAAGCTCGCGAATACAAAGAAAGCAAGCGAATATTAGAGTCTTTAGAAAAAGGACTTCTCGTCACGAAATGGAATTTCTTCCATGGCCGACTTTGTGATGGCAAGCGCAAAGCAAACGATCAAGATGGAAAGCTTACAGACGTCCAATCACAAGTGGATGCTCTGCAAGGGGAGCTTGGGGAGTCGAAGTTAGCGCTAGCAGCAGCGGAGAAAGCTTTGCGCGCCAAAGGAGAGGATGTTTTTAGAGCTCGTAGTGCCAAAGAGATCAAGTCGAAAGAGAAACAGACGCATGCCGAACGGCTTAAAGAATTGATAGCTAAAGAGAAGCACTGGCAGCATGAGCTGGAAGAAATGGAGGAGCGCAAGCAACGACGCCATCAAGAGCGCCTCTCGATCCAAAGCGCGCAAAAGGTTTTAGATACGCGGTGCGTCGACTACGATAAGCTCGTCAAAGCCCAACGCGATAAAGTGAATACGCTGGAAGAAAGCTTAACGGAATTGCGCGATCAGCAACAAATTAAACAAAAAGAATATCTGCGCCTTGTTAACAGTGAAAATCAAGCGGAAAGCGAAAGTCGTCAAGCAACCCTGCGCTTAGAAAACGCTCTAGAGAAACAAGCGGTCTTAGACGAACGTAAGGCAAGGTTAGCACAGACTGAGCAAGAGCTTATCGCCCATACTGAAGAACAGCAAAAGCAGTTTGAAGAAGCTTCAAGAAGCATCGAAGGGCAAAAGGAATTATTCCTTTCAATGGAGCAAGATCTACAAGACATCGCAGAGCAATTGCAAATTTCCCAAAATGAGATCGATCGCATCAACCAAGAAATTTCCGAAGCAAAAGCACGCCAAAAGGCCTTACAACGTTTGAGAGATGAACGTGAGGGGTTTTCTGCTGCAAGTAAACGCTTGTTAGAGGAGGCCGCATTAGAAACTAGTCCTCTTTATAACAAAATCAAAGGGCTCTACGAGTACTTCACGCCTGAAAAGGGGGCCGAAGCTGCACTAGCGGCCGTGATGCGTCCCTATGCACAAGCCCTTGTCGTAGAAACCGAAAGCGATCTTGCCACTGTCATAGATTTTGCAGAGCAACACGCTATGAAGGATATTGCGATCCTTTGTCTACAAAATGTGGCGGCATTAAAATCTAGTAAGCCTAAGGAGTTGAAAGGACTGTCCCCACTCGCTTTGCATGTCATTGAGAATGAATTGTCGCGACACTTTTTGCAAAATGTCTATTACAGTAAAGAGCAAATAAATCCATTAAATCTCGTTAAACAAGCTGCTGAGATCGAAGTGTGCTTGCGGGATGGGGCGTTGATCGATCGCCGTTCTGTAATCTTCTATGCCACCCAAGGCGAAAATAATGTTTTCCTACGCGAAGCCGAACTCAAGGCTCTAGACAAAAAACTGCATGAAAGTGAGGCTGAAAGGGCACAAATCGATCATGTGTTCCGCACGATCCAGCAAAAGCGCAACTATCTTCAAGCCGAACGTGCTGAATTGGATAAGACAATCCGTCGCGGTGAGATGCGGCTTGCTGAGATGAATTTCGGGTTGAAAAAAACAGCCAATGACCTCGAAAGGAATCGCAATGAGAGCAAGTTATTGCAGAGTGAATTGCAAGGGCTCATCAAAATTATCGTGGACTTGTCAACGGTGCTTGACGCTGTCAAAGAGCGCCACGGCAAAGCCAAAGAGCTAGCTGCGGCAGTGCACAGGCAGGCTGAGGTGTTAAATGAACAACTCAATGAATTAGTCCTTTCGATGAAACGCTATGTCGATGAGCTCCGCGAAAAGGAAATGTTGTTACAACAAGCTTCTGACGAGCACCGCAAGCAAGCGCATGCTCTCCATGTGCTCGACGTGAAAGACCTTGAAAGTTCACAACAAGTCAAGCGCTTGCAAGATGAGATTGAGATGGGGCGGGCATACCAATCACAAATTGAACTCAAAGGCAGTGAGGTTGAAAAACTGCTCGAAGAGATGGAACAAGTGTTAGTTGAAGTCACCTTGGCTTGCAGTGAATTAGAACAGCAAGTGTCGATCCGCAAAAATGCGCTCGAGCATCTTGATGCTAAAATCAACGATCGACGCCAGGTGCAAAAGAAATATGAAGCAGAACGCAACCAGGTGAGTATTCAGCTCGCTCAGCTTGAATCAAACATGCTCGCATTAGAAAATGAGCTTCGGGAGCGGCATCGTCTCACGCTCGATGAGGCACGCGCCGAGTGTGGCACGCTTGAGAAGTCGAGTGAGCAGATTGAAAAGCAAATTCGCGCCCTCCGTCAGCAGATAGAGGCAGCGGGTGATGTCAACATGACATCTATTGAAGAATGTGAGAAACATAAAACACGCTATGAATTCCTCAACCAACAGATGGATGATCTCAATCTTTCCAAGCAAGAGTTGGTGGCGATCATCGCTCAACTTGATGAGGAAAGCCGCAAAATTTTCAAAACCACCTTCGACCAAATCTGCATTAACTTTAAAAAGAATTTTAAAATTCTTTTCAATGGGGGCGATGCCGACTTGCAATTCACAGAAACAGCCGATGTGCTTGAAGCTGGCATTGAAATTATTGCACAGCCACCAGGCAAACAAATGAGGTCTATTAACTTACTGTCGGGTGGCGAAAAATGCCTCACTGCCTTGGCTTTGCTTTTTGCTATCTTTGAGGTCAAACCTGCTCCATTCTGTATCCTCGATGAAATCGATGCGCCTCTCGACGATACTAATGTGGAGCGTTTCGTCAACATCGTTAAGGAGTTTATCGACCGCTGCCAATTCATTATTATCACGCACAATAAACGCACCATGGCTATTGCTGATGTGCTTTTTGGGGTGTCGATGGAAGAAAGGGGCGTGTCGAAGCTGCTCACCATGGACTTTGCAAAAGTGTAAGATGGCTGTGAAAAAAAGTTGGACATGGACGAATTGGACTGATTGGACTACCTGGACGAATTGGACGTGATTGTAGACATATTTGTCCAGTTCGTCCAGGTAGTCCAATCAGTCCAATTCGTCCATATGTCCTCGCTTGACTTTCTTGTTCCTGCATGATAACTTTCTTCCAAATTATCATTTCCTTTTGATGATATTTTGTTAACATCACATCATTTAATCTAATTAAAAGTAGGAAAACAACGTGATTATCGGAATTCCAAAAGAAATTAAGGTCCATGAATACCGCGTAGGAGCAACCCCAGCGATGATTCGACGCTTCGTCGATCAAGGACATCGCATGCTCGTCCAAAGCAATGCCGGCACAAAAATTGGTTTTTTAGACGACGACTACCGCGCTGCGGGTGCTACGATTGTGGCCACAGCCGAAGAAATATATAAATGCGAAATGATCATCAAAGTCAAAGAGCCACAACCTAGTGAATTCCCCCTCTTGCAAAAAGAACAAATCCTCTTTTGTTATCTCCATCTTGCGCCTGATCATGTGCAAACCCAACAATTAGTTGAAAAAGGAGTTGTCGCCATTGCCTATGAAACTGTAGTCGATAGAAAAGGACGTCTCCCGCTGCTTATCCCAATGAGTGAAGTTGCTGGCCGCGTTTCCATCCAATTAGGGGCAACAGCACTCCAAATGAATCACGGTGGTAAAGGCTTGCTGCTTGGCGGCGTGCCCGGCGTGCCTGCGGCTAATGTGACTGTCTTGGGTGGCGGCATCGTAGGAACTGAAGCGGCCCGCATGGCTGTAGGTATGGGTGCCAATGTCACTATCTTCGATAGAGATTCGAACCGCTTGCGTGAACTCGATATCATTTTTGGTCCTGCACTACAAACGTTGTATTCTACACCATCCGCCGTGGAAAATGCTCTGATCCATGCCGACTTAGTCATTGGGGCAGTGTTGATTCCTGGTAAAACGGCGCCTAAAGTTGTTACTAAGGAAATGGTCAAGAAGATGCAGCCGGGCTCTGTCATCGTCGATGTCTCCATCGACCAAGGAGGTTGCATTGAAACTTCACGTCCCACGACCTATGCAGATCCAACCTATGTTGTCGATGGTGTTGTGCACTACTGTGTGACTAATATGCCTAGCACCTGTGCTCGCACTTCTACGATGGCGCTTACTAACGTCACGATGGATTATGCTTTAGCTATTGCTAATAAAGGCTATGTCAAAGCTCTCACCGATGATCCATACTTACGTGTGGGCTTAAATGTGTGCCATGGTAAAGTGACGAATGAACCCGTAGCGACAGATCTTGGCTACGAATATGTCACGCCAGAAACCGCGTTGGGCATTTAGGCTGCATGCGCTATATCATCGGCATTGACTTAGGCACGACCAACTCATGCGTGGCCTACATAGACACGCATGATGTCAAAGCCGCAGTCCAGCTTTTCAAAATCCCTCAGCTCATAGCTGAGGGAGTCTTAGATAGCTTATCCACTTTACCTTCCTTTTGCTATCTTGCAGCTGCACATGAGCTTACCAAAGCAGGTGTTGTCCTGCCATGGCAACCACAAGCGAACTTCGCTGTAGGCAGCTGCGCTGCTGCCTTAGGAGCTAAAGTCCCTACGCGCCTAGTGCAATCTGCTAAGAGCTGGTTGTGTCACTCGGCGGCAAACCGCCGTGACAAAATATTGCCCATCGAAGCTGCGGATGAGAGTGGACGGATCAGTCCGGTGGAGGCAACAGCACGTTATCTAAGGCATATACGAGAGGCTTGGAACTATGCCATTGCTAAAGGTGATGTCGATGCAGAATTCGAAGCCCAAGAGATTGTATTGACTGTGCCCGCTTCGTTCGATGAGGTGGCGCGCGCGCTTACGGTCGAGGCTGCGCGTTTGGCGGGCTTCGTGCAGATGACTTTATTAGAGGAGCCACAAGCCGCTTTTTATAGCTGGATCGCGCAGCATGAAAGCGATTGGGAAAAATTGGTTGCTCCAGGATCCACGATACTTGTATGTGATGTTGGGGGAGGCACCACGGACTTTAGCTTAATCGACGTCGTTGCTAAAGATGACAAAGCGGCCTTTCAGCGCATGGCTGTGGGTAATCACCTTCTGCTTGGCGGCGACAATATGGACGCGGCTATTGTACATTGCATTGATTGTAAAATGGCTGAAAAAGGACATGAGCTTAGCTCATTGCAGCGGCAGCAACTTAAACACGAGGCTAGAAAAGCTAAAGAAGCTTTACTGCAAGTGGGTAAGGAAAGCATCGACAGCTATCGCGTATTGCTACAAGGCACCGGTTCTAGTGTCGTGCAAGGCACTATTGCTGTCGAGCTCACTAAAACAGAAGTGCAGAAGTTGCTTTTAGAGGGTTTTTTTGGACAACATTCGTGGGAGGATGCCTTAAAGCTGCGCAAGACCGCCGGTTTTCGCACGATGGGCTTGCCGTATGAAGATGAGCCTTCCATCACTAAGCATTTAGCCCATTTCCTTGCAGTCAGTGGTACTAAAGAAACAGGGCCCAAGCGGCCAAATTTTATTTTGTTCAATGGTGGCACCATGAAGCCCCAACTTTTTCAAGACGAGCTTGTCAAAGCCTTGAAAAGTTGGTTTCCTGAGACAGGGCTACAAGTGTTGCCTTCATTCCATCTCGATCTCGCTGTCGCACGCGGTGCGGCCTACTTTGGTAAAGCGAGGCGTGGTCTCGGAGTAAAAATCGGAGGGGGAGTAGCACGTGGATATTATCTAGTGATTGATACCCAAGACACACAAGGGGCGATCATTAAAAAGGCTTTGTCTGTTTTGCCTCGGGGTAGTGATGAAGGTGTGGAATTTGAGCCAGACACTACTTTTATGCTCACACCCAATACTCCAGTATCCTTTCAGCTGGCAACTTCGAACGTGCGTTTGCATGATGCTTTAGGCGATTTGGTTACTATCGATCCACTTGAAATGCACCTACTACCGCCGATTCACACGATCTTGCGCTTTGGCAAAAAGCAGACAGCCGAAGCATCTTCAGAAAAAATTCCTATACGCCTACACATCGCTTTCACCACAATAGGCACACTGGAAATTAGTCTGAAGTCTCTAAAAACAGATCACCAGTGGGGTCTTGAATTTCAGATGCGCAGCGCTTCCGGACAAGATGATAGCCTGGCTAAAGTCAAAAGTGACGAGATCGATCAAACCTTTCAAAAAGGCCATCTCAAAGCTGCCGAAGAGCTTATTTTGCAAGTGTTTGGTCCTCAACGCGGAGCGTTGAAACCAGAACGGTTGATGGAAAAACTTGAGGAGGGGTTGACGATGCCCCGCCGCGATTGGTCGACAAGTATACTGCGCGGCTTAGCAGATTGCATTTTAAAGGGTGCCCCCTCAAGAAAGGTGTCGGCAGAATATGGCGTCCGCTGGTGGAATACTGTCGGTTTTATGATGCGCCCAGGCTTTGGCTACCCACTTGACGATTTTCGTCTTAAAGAGCTGTGGAAAATCATCCTCAGCGATTTCAAGGGGATGAATGTACAAGCAGTGCAACTGCAAATGTGGATCTGCTATCGCCGGGTGGCAGGTGGACTCAATAAAGGACAACAAACACAGCTAGCAAGCGATTTAGTGGCAAGCCTGCTCCCCAAAAAAATCGATAAATTCGAACTTAAAAGCAAAGCAGAGGGGTATGCATATTCAGAGAAGATCCGTGCCTTAGCCGCTTTTGAGCTGCTCGAAATCCCCTTAAAAATACGCCTAGGTAATGCCTTGGTGCATCGTATTATGGCAGGTGAGGGGAGTGTGGTCGATTTTTGGGCCTTAGGACGCATCGGAGCACGCCAGCTATTGTATGGATCGCTGGCAAATGTGGTCCCGACAGAACAATGCCAAAAATGGATCGAACAGCTGCTGCAAGCCCCTATAAAGCACGATGCCCAATTCGCTTTTTTATGTGGGCAATTAGCCAGGAAAACAGAACATCGCGAGATTAACGTATCTGCTCATGTGGTGGATTTAGTACTTAAACATTTTGCCGATATTTCACATATCGAACGCTTACAAGAGCTGCTGCTAAAAGAAAATCACCTCACGCAAAGTGAGCAAGAGCAAGCCTTCGGCGAAGGTTTGCCCGCGGGCTTGATGCTGGTGCATATGGATTGATTCCTCAAGAGATTGCAATTGTTTTATTTCTGCTTGTTTTTGGCATGACATATTGCATATATGTAGACTTGCAAGATGTCTAATGTCTTTTCTATGGAGGGATGGGATATGCTAGCAAGTTGGAGCTGTATTTGTCGGGTGGAATCACCACCACCACATCCTGAGTTGCAAAAGCAATTATCTTTCCCCACCGAAAAGGAACAACCTCTTTCAATACCTCCTCGAAGTGCGATCGTTCAGGTGAAACCTAGAAGGACTACTTCACTCATTAATGCTTTGACTCTTGATATTCTTAATACAGAGACGCCGCCTCCGGATGCTAACTTGGAGAGAGTCTCGTATTTGAAAAGAGAATTGGATATTCCTAGCAAAAGCAAAACTTTTCTCAAGATCATTCATTTGCTTAATACCGACCAGAAATTTCATATCGACAATGAAATGTTTTTCGTTTGTGACTACGATCTTAATGTTGTTGCACACACACATAAAGCTGTAGATATTACCAAGTATTCATCTGAAGAGATTTTGGGTAGAAACTTATGTACTTTTTTAAAGTCTGATATTGCCGAAAACTTTCAATCGGTCACAGGGAATTTTGAAGGCAGCCTATACCAATGCCAATTTCAAGAGGGTAAGCGCAGTACGCCCGTCGTTAAAGATCCGATAAGAACAGAGTTGTTTATTAGCCCAACCACTTCTAAGGGAGATCAAGCAGCAGGGAAAGTGGCAAGTGTGCCTGTCGACATATTTGTTTTTCCTCGGAAGATTTATTTTTTTGTGTTATGCAAAAAGCTGATTAGAAATGCCGCGGAGACAGAGCATATGGAATCGATTGTCGAAGCTTTACGAAAAGTGCCCTTTGCTGAAAGCCCTTCTTCAAGTATGCATGCAACAAATACACCCACAATTGATAATACTGGCAATGGAAGTCATAAACGAAACAGGTTTGTGTTTACACAGACCGTAACGCCATACACGCCACCCGCTGCTTCTTAGACTTCTGGTGATAGCAATTTTAGTCTTTTAGAATGTGTTTGAACTCGCGTTCAACTGCTTCGTAATATTCAAGATTAAACTCATTGAGCCTGCGTTTTCCCTGTTTTTGCGAACTTTGGTTTTCTTGTTTTTTAGTATTCAGCAGGTGTTCGACGTCAGCATATTGTGTGAAATTTTCTGCTGGCTTTAAACTGCCTTTAGCATCTGCGATAGTGATTTCCCCATTTGGTTCGATCCCCATACTCAAGGAAAAGAGACCTAATTGGTTAATTTCGCGTAAATAGCCATCCCAGCCAGATGTTAAGCTCCAAGGATTGAGATGTAATGTTTTGACTTCGATCGCGCCCTGATAACCATCGATGGCAGCTTTTATTGTTTTCTCATATAAGTCTTCAATAAGGCCTTGATAGCCACCATAGATGTGCAGGTAAACCTTAGAGACTTTGCCAGCCGTCATCTTTTGCAGAAAATTCTCGACTTTTCTTCCGGTGAAGAAATGTTGTAAACCGATGCGGATAAGTTCGTTATCAGCCGAATAGCCATGAGCTGCTATAGCTACACACGAGGCACACCCTGTAGTCTTTAAGGCTTTTGTTCTACATTTAATCACTGCAAACTCGTCAGGCTCCAGGTCATTGACATTGCAATACATTTTTTCAAAAGTGGATGCAAG
>Ga0206894_1057_pt1 | contig 26790 bp, 18 predicted proteins | sample Alteio_BWOrgHeat_54_FD_152953 | JGI IMG/M metagenome (GOLD analysis project Ga0206894, IMG submission 152953) | Enriched cells from forest soil in Barre Woods Harvard Forest LTER site, Petersham, Massachusetts, United States -... | ecosystem: Environmental > Terrestrial > Soil > Temperate forest >...
ATGCCGTAGCCGAGACTCATTGCAGCCGACCTGTAGACTATGCCGAGCACGTGGCTGCGCTGCGCGCCGAGTGCCATGCGAATACCGAACTCGCCCGTTCGCTGAGCCACCGTGTAGGAAACAACGCTGTAGAGTCCGACAGCGGCCAAGGCAAGCCCGAGTCCGGCAAATGCGCCGAAGAGCCATGCGATGAGCCGCTCCTGCTGCCGCTCCGGCTGGCCCGAGATTCAGTGTTCGAGATCTCGGATATCCCGATTGAGAGTTGATCCGTGTCGACGGAATTGATCTGTTTGCCGATGGTGTGGAGCAATGTGAGCGGCGGCACTTCAGAGCGCACGAACGGCGACGCTCACTGTCAACACCACGGCAGCGAGTAGTTCGTCCGACGCGTCTAGCCAGGCAGCGACGGCTTTCCGCAACCAGCACAACCGGATGTTGGCGCTTGGTGGAGGCGGCGCCCTTGCCGCATTCCTGTTCTTCGGAGTGCCCTCGCGCCGTTGCCGAACAAAGACCCTGCTTAGTCTGTTGCTGCTCGGTGCGTTCGCTACAATTGTCATGGGATGCGGCGGAGCACAGAGAGCAGCCAATCCTGTCATGACCCCAGCCAATCCCGGCACTACTGTTGGGAGCTACATGGTCACGGTTACTGGTTCCAGCGGCGCCCTGACCGCGTCCACGACCGTTGCTGTCACTGTGAACTGAGCGGTCGCAGAGCGTTCAAGTCAGAAACTCCGGCAACGTCCTGACGAGTTGGGCATAGAGAAAGCATCTGTCTCTGGGCTCGGCTTGATCCGCCTTGGCCTCAAGCGCGGCGAGGGCAGTATGGACTGTCATCCAGGCCCGAGGCGGGCGTGTAGGGACAAATCAACGAGAGTGTGGGTACAACTACGGCAGTGGGCACGAACCGCATTTCGCCCTCAATACAGGTTCTTCGGACTGCGCGACGCACGCACACCTTTCTCGTGGTGTTGCCGACCTTCTCTGAGGAACTATTTTTTCTTGGCCGCCTGAATCTTCTCGTTGGCCAACTTCTTGGCCGTTTCCAAGGCATCCTCCGCCGCAACGCTCACGTCGGGCGCCACTCCCGTGCCTTCCCAGTTGGTTTTGGTCACAGGATCGAGCGACTTGGCAAACGGCACACCCACCATGAAGTAATCCGCCACAATGTGGGGGGCAACAGGGTGGGCTCCGCCTCCGGTCGTTTCGCCCACAATCGTTGCCCGCTTCTGATTCTTGAGGTCAAACGCAAACTCCTCCGCGCCCGAAAACGTTCGCTTCGAGGTCAGTACGAACACGGGCTGCTTCGTTAGTCGCGGTCCGGGGAGATACGACAGCGTCCAGTTCTGCGTGTTTGTGTCTTCCTTACGGTTGTAAATATCGATCAAGTGCGTAGGCCGGTCAAACAGGAAACTGGCGATCATCGTAACCATCGCCGGCTGGCCGCCTCCGTTGTTTCGAATGTCGAAAATGAGCGCATCGGTATGCGCTACAAAACCCATCGCAGCCACCACAGTTGGACCGCAGAATGACGCATCCATGAACCCGTTGAATCGGATGTACCCGATGTTATTAGGCAGGATCTCTACCTTGTCGAATGCGCAATTGTCATGCTCCATCTGTTGGTGAAAGTTTGCTTCATCCTCTGGACTAGGCGGACCCATCGGCGGTATTTTGAACGGACTGAAGTCCACGCGTAGATGTCTGTCGTGGCTAATGTCCTCGAGATCCTTGTGCAGTCGCGCGGCGAATTCGTCGCCATCCGTGATCTTGTCGTAATCGCCCGACCTCAAGTGCGCCGTGATGGCATCGCCCATCTGTTTAGCCAACAGTCCATCCACATAAAACTCATTCAGATTCGAGGCGATCCCCTCGACGACCTTCTGTCGCAGCGCAGCGTTCACGACCACGTTCACGGGCACAACACCCGGCGGGAGCGCCCGTAGGCCGAAGGTTTCGACAGTGGGAGGCTCGCCATCCTTGACGATCAGGCTACCCAGTGCAGTAGTTTCGCTATTCTTCTCCTTAACGCGGAAACGAATATGCAGCGATTCGCTGCTTTCTATCGACACGAGGTCGAACCCTCCGGTTCCATTGCGAAACCCCAGCATTCCGTCCACCGATTGCTTGTGGTCGATTGTCTTAATGTAGGTTTCGATCTTTGAGCGATCGGCGCTGTTGAAGGCATCGAGCCATGCCTGAAGCGTCCGCCCCCCGCGGGCGTATCTGGGACATTCACTTGCGCTCGTCCGGTGCCGACGAAAACTATCAAGAACACGACCAGGCGGAGGATTGTTCTCGAAAGCATGTGAAGAACTCCTGAGAAATGGACTTCGTTCCGGCAGAATTAGCAACCAGACGAGTGACCTAAAGATAACCGAAGCGGTGCTTCCTGCGCGCGACAACAATCCTCGTGAGCAAGCCGCAGCTAGGCCGATGGTCGTTATTTTTGAGGTTGCGGTCGTGCGGTCAATGAGAGTATCGCCCCGAAATCAACAGTTGAAATGAAACCCTTCGTATTTCCAGTGGCAAGCGTTATCCGGAAACTTCGCGTGATGAGCCTAAACCTCTGATATCTACTCGCGAGTAGCGGCGGTCCAGCAACCTCCAACTTCAGGCGCGCCGAACACACTGGCATCGGCGGGTGCGATCATTGAAACCCGTGAGGCGTGCTGCTGATCACGCCACACGGGTTTGTGTTCGCAACAGTGCGTGCCATCGCGTCTGGGGAATCAAAACGAGCAGAGGTCATGCACATACCCAAGGAACAAATGCTTTTATTGCCCGAATGGGCAGGGGCCGAATCTCCCCGGAGCGTGGCAGGTATTCGCGGGCACAGCGGAATGCGGGTGTGTACGTTCGAAATCTGCAACCGACTCGCCGATCTCCTCGCTTGAAGGGGTTAATAGAATGGCGTGGACCTTGCCCGTATCCGGCCCGGTGAGCACCAATGCCATGCCCGAGATTTGTCCGCGCTCGTTGATATTGCTGGCCGCGACGATCGAGAGGTTGGAATCTTTGGAAACGAGCGTGTTCAGGTCGGTCAACACATTGTCCTGCCAGATGAAGCCATGGGTCCAGTGGTTCCCGTCAGGCTCGAAGAGGAACGTGCTTCCCACCACCTGGCCCCGGTTGTTGATGCCGGTGGCAAAGGAGGCAGAATCTCCCGGCAGAATACCGAGGTCTTTGACTTCGCCGTGTGCGCCGTTCTGCCAAAGAGAGGCAACGAAGGTTGAGCCGTCAGCGCTCACGACATACCCGACAGCCTGGCCGTGGTCATTAATGGCGTAGGCGTCACTTCCAGTCTGTCCGAGGTCTGGAAGCTGGAAGGCCTGGTCGTTTTCCCACAATACGGCGTGAATCGCAAAGCTGGTGCAGGTTCCCGTGGCGCCCACGGCCTGGCCCTGATTGTTGAGGCCCTGCACGAAGCCGTCCGGCTCGCCAGGCAGCGTAGGAAGAGCTCGGACTTCGCCTTTTTCCCACATTACCGGCAATACCGTCGTTCCAGGCTGCTTGCTCGGCGGGCATCCGGGGTCCGGGACCGTCGTCTCTGAAATGCCTACTATTTGTCCGCGGTTATTGATAGCGCTGGCCTGCCCGTTATTTCCGCCCAGCGTCGGGAGACCCATTATGTGACCGTGCCGCCAAAGAAACCCACGACAGGTTTTTTTCGTGCCAAAGCCGCACATGTCTTCACCGTTCGGATCTGGAACGGATGTTTCGGCCAGACCGACAGCTTCCCCGCGATCGTTGATCCCGCCATAGTTGGTCCAACTGTTCTTTCCTCCAAGCGTGCCAAGGTCGATGTTGATGCCGTAGATGCCTATTACCGCGCGGCCACTTGCAACGGTCGTGGAGGTCGAAAGGATGGGCGGGTTTCCAAACCCATCCATGTTCTCTGCCCAGCCTTGATTATTGAGTCCCATGACCATGTTGAAGTTGTCCGTGGTTTTGTTAACGCCCAAATCGATAAGCTTGTAGCTCTTTTGAGCGAATCCAGTGCTGGCGCAAACCAGAACAATCGTCGTAACACACGGTATCCAGAAATTGCGCAACTGTCTTAGTATGTTCATTTCTCCTCTTTTCTCCATGTGAAAGTCGCCGTGGCGAGATGACTGGGGATTTACGTCACGTATCACCCGACGCTCCAGCAGTGCAGAGCAGAATTGGCACACAACTCCACAAATTCCTGCCGAGTGACAACTAAGGGAGCACGTGGTGTTCCACGTGCAGAACGATTACGTGACACAACAGGCTCAACATTTCAGATTTCGAGGCAGAGTGGCAGACTAACAACCTCTGGGGACGGGTCCAAAGCACCTAGAACGACTGTTTCTCCAACTTTTCATACACACACTGGCAAGAGATTACAAAATTCGAGAATACTGGGCCGCAAGGAGTCAGGCAGATCATTTTTTATTGACTATAAAAATGATTAACATACATACTTGTCGGTATGTTAAGTGACCGCGAGAGGAAGCGAAGGGTTCGCAATCCGGAACGTACACGGGAACGCTTGCTACAAGCGGCATTTCGGGAGGTCCACAGATCAGGCTTCCAGAGTGCTGGCATCGATACAATTCTCGCCGCCGCCAACGTCACCAAGGGAGCGCTCTATTATCACTTCGACAGCAAGGAAGCCCTGGGATATGCCGTCATCGAAGAGAAGATCGCAAAACTTACGCACGATAGGTGGTTGCGTCCCATGCGTAGCGAGGGCGAATCCATCGACATTTTGATCGGCGTTGTCCGGCGGATACCAGCTCGGACACAGGACGTTCGCGCCGGTTGTCCTCTGCTCCTTTTGGCACATGAGATGTCTCCGCTGGACGAGCAATTCCGCAAGCGACTGGAGAGAATATTCCTTGACTGGCAGGAAGGAGTTGCAACGCTTTTGCGGAAAGGGCAGTCCCAAGGAACAGTTCGCCGTGACCTGAATCCAGTCGAGTCTGCCAGCTTTCTGGTTGCGCTGGTCGAGGGCTACGCCACGTTAGCAAAGAATGCTCAAGATGCGAAGGTGTGGAACGCGGGGATCAGAAATATCGTGGGCTGGCTGCGGTCCCTGCGCACGCCGGGGAACCGCAAGCGAGGTTGATTGCATGGGGCGTATCAAGGGGCACTGTGCCACTATTGCATCCCAACTAGTTCGTATGCTCGGACAGTCAGCATCGCGATCGAACGAAGCGCTTCAAACTACATCCTGAAAAGGAGAACGAATAATGAAAAGGGTCGCAGTGTCGCGCAGGAATCTGCTCGCAACGGGAGCATGCGCTCTGGTTGGTGCCGTGTGCCTGCCGGAGCCGGCAAGTGGCAGCACATCGGGAGGACAGAACTTAACGAACGAGGAGATTGTCCGGAAGTGGTACGCAGCCTGGGAGGAGAAAGACTGGGGACCGGTGGATAGGCTGCTCGCCGATAACTTCACCTTTACAAGCGCGGCGGGCGACGATCACATCAGCAAGAGCACTTTCAAAGCGCGATGCTGGGAAACACAGATCGATTTCATTGGACATTTTGACCTGGAACGAATCACCACTGGCGCGGGGGATGCTTTTGTGAAGTATCTTTGCCACACCAAGGACGGTAAATCGTTCCGGAACGTGGAGTATCTCCGAATCAATGACGGAAAGTTGCAATCCATTGAGTGTTATTTCGGGGCGCAATCCAGCTTTCCGTCAGCAGTGAGCGCTGGGCAGAAGTAACTACGGGCCTGGAAGGTAATGCGTGGGTACCGATCCCCCGCCTCGGTTATGTAGGACCATTTCATGTAGAAGTAGCGCACTCGTCAGTCTCACTTCGGATAGCACGAAGTCTAAACGAGAGGTCAATACGAGGTCCATCATGAACATCCGCAAGATTCAGGACCTGAAGGTCATTACAGGTGAGGTGTTTGTTCAGCAAGCAGCTCACGCTAATGCTGAGAATTCGACTAGCCCAACGGTCGATACGATTTGCTCCACCAAAAGCAAACGGGAATACACTCTTGAATCGACAGCAGATGATGGGTTTTACGGGCCTGTAGATACACCATCGCTTCCGGTAACCCGAGTTGATGCTGCAAATCTCATCTGGGCCTTGCAGCGGTTGGAGGTTATAGCAAAACGACAGGCGCCACGAATCGCGTTCAAGGCAAAGGGTAGAATCCTACTCTTGGATTTAGCCGACATCCTGGCTGTGCAAGCCGAAGGTAATTACGTTTCGTTGCGACACCGACCTGATGCCTATTTAGTGCATGAGTCCCTCTCGTCCATGGCCGAGAAGCTCAAACCCTACGGTTTTATTCGCATTCACCGCTCGGTCCTCGTAAATATTTTGGCCGTGGAGGAGATCCAACCTTTACCGACGGGAGAATACAGGCTGCGTATAAAAGGTGGAAAGGAATACTTGGTAACGCGCACATACAAACACAACCTCAGAGATCTGGCTCAACTGTGGATAGGTTCCGAGCGCCCTTGCGGCTACGAGTAGCCAGAGCATTTACCTTGTTATTTGCTCTGATAACGGCCCTCCGTCCAACAATCCGGCTCTCGGCGAGTGATAAATCGCCGAGTCACCCGAGCCCGGATCAGTGACCAAGAGTCGGCTTGTAGGAACTAACCCTGATCCACTTGTCGTAAAACGGGCTATTCGGAGAGCTGACAGTCTCAGAGTGAACACCCAACCGTCCGAAGTCACCTATGCGAGTTGCCGACTACACGGCCATGTGGAGTGTTGATCTGGTGTCGGTTGGATTCAGATGGATCGAACGCTCGACCATTTTCTTGGTCAAATAAAAAGTTGGGCAGCATACGCGTCTGAGCTGGCGCATCTATCGTGGGTGATAAAATCCGGGCTGGCGATACCCCGACATGACGATCGACACGATATTCCTGAAAACTGAAGCCACCCCAGAATGCCTCTACGGAGCTATGCGAGGTTCGGAGTCGAACGTCCGTCGGCTGCTGTTGGGCTTTGAGGTGCTCGGTCGAACCATTAGTGTGTGACTTGCACTGATTCGCAGAGCCTGATTCAAAACACCCTATGAAAATACTGATCGCGATCTTGCTGTTCCTCGGAGTGTCAACGCACGTAACTGCACTGAGAAGCGGATTGAACTCGGATGGAGCCCAGCCAGGGAGTACCGATGGGATTCTGCAGTCAATCGAAAACGCCAACGTAACTCGTACCGGAGAAAACCTTCTGGTTACGCGAAAGGACGCTCGCACACCGATTGAGATGGTATTTACCCGTTGCCAGGGGCTGGGGGTTCGGTACGAAGAGAATCAGTGGTGGGTTCTTCCTATAAATGCAACGGGCGCACAGGTGGACGCGAACCGAGCGCTGTGGATTCTGCCGCTCGCTGCGACGTCGAAGGATCACTCATGGCATCTGGAGCTAGATGGTGGCGATCTGAGTGCGAAGAAGACCGAATCGGGACTGACGGTTACTCTGCGCGCGAAGAGTGTGACTCTCTCCAGGGCGGAGGCTCGGCCGCACAGCGACCCCTTCGGTCATCGATTTTCTCTTGAGTTTGCCGACGGTGCCGAGTTGGAAGAAGCGCTGGCTGGATTCTATTGGGGCACCATTCTGCCATCGGTTGTGGAGAAGACCATGGCGGCGAGTTTCCCGTACCATAGCGGATATGTTCTAAGCACGCTGAATGTGAACTCGTATGCGGGCTCTTATCCGGCCGTAGATCATGAATTTCAAATCAAAGGACGGCTGGCGATGGGCTCGGAGGCCGACCTGGATGTTGTGAGGCGGATGATCGAGCTCCAGTTCAAGCTGATGAATGACGATCCGGAAAATCTTTATCGCATGCCAACATCTGTGCAGCCAGATGGAAGACGCGAGTACCACGTGCGCAGAAACAGCCAGGATAACCGGCAAAATGCGGCCATGTTTCCACTGACCGGGAACATTGAAGTGATGGAAGAGGCCTGGCGGTACTACGAAGCCAGAAAAGATGCTGGGTGGTTACGGTCGAATATCGGAAACCTGGAACATGCGGCCGGCTGGATCCTGTCGAACACTGATCAGTACGGACGCGTGTGGTCGGATGTTTATTACGAAGATCAGGTGATCAAGGACGGACGCGTGACGCAGGCGCAGGCATTTGCCGCACGCGCGTTTGTGTTGTTGGCGGACATGGAGGATTTGCTGGGACGGCGCGATGAGGCTGCGCGGTTTGACGGAGCTGCAAAGAAAATGGCCGATGTGCTGGTTGCCCCGCTTCCGATGGGGTACTGGGACGCGAAGAACGGGAGATTCATCGATTGGGTGGACCGCGACGGAAAGGCGCACGATCACACTCATCTTCTTGCCAATGAGTTACCGGTGGTCTTTGGATATGCAACGGCGGAGCAAGCCGCCCAGGTGCGTCGCTTGATCGACATGAATGCCGAAGAGTTTGAGCGATTTCCCAGTTTTGTGGCGGCAAAGATCGCTGACTACGATACGACCGAGATTGGCTCTGGCGGCCCGTATGATCTTTGCGCGGCGGGCAGGTACTGGTACTGGGATGCGGCGTTTCGTGAGTCGCAGCAGCAGAGCGAGGTGCTGCTGGATCAGTTGAAGAAGGTGGCGGCAGAGGGCGCAAAAAATGGCTACTTTATGAGCGAACGGTACGACATGGATCATGTGTATTACATCGATGGCAAAGATGCGCATGGGGCCGAGAAGTACTACGAATATCCCAATGTCTTCGCCGCTGTGCTGATTCAGAAACTGCTGGGTTTGACTATTCCCGCCGACGCGGATGTATCCGTCGCGCCGCATCTGATGAGTTACGGCAACGTGGAACTCGGAATTCCCGAGTATGCATTGCGCTACAGCTATAGCCAGGACGGATTTGTGCTGAAGAATCTGTCCGACAAGCCACGGCGATACAAAGTGGATTTGTCGGCGCCTGGCTTTGCCGCCACGCATTACCGGCTAAGGAGTAGATCTCAGAGCGGAATCGTGGGCGCGCGTTGCACGCTGACCTTGTCTGCGCAGGAAGAGGCGCGCTGGACTCCTGTTCGCACCAACTGACTTCCATTTGGTGGTCCGCAAACAGGCAAATCACAGTTTGGGTTTGCCCTTTTTGTTGCAGATCACTCCTCGCGGAGCAGTTTCACAGGATCTACCGACAGCGCGCGCTGAGCCGGGATCCAGGTGGCCAGCAGGCCTAGGATCGACATGACCAGGACGACTCCCGCAAGCACGAGCGGATCACGCGGCGTAGCCTGGGACACGACGAAGGCCAGCACCCGACTGGCGAGGATTCCGAGGATCAATCCTGTCACTGAGCCAATCGTCAGCAATTTAACTGCGCGTCCCAGCGCTGCCTGCAACACTTCTTTTCGCTGCGCGCCGAGAGCAACGCGAATTCCTAACTCCCGCAGCCGCTTGCTGAGCGAATACGCTGCCATTCCAAAGATGCCAGTGATCGACAGCATCGCACCCATCGCGCCCAACACACCCAGCGAAAGCGTCGCCATGCGTGGACCCAGCAGAACCGCATCCAGCGACTTGTAGCGTGTCTGGATGTAAGCCGGCACCGCAGAATCCAGCTGCCGCAACCTGCTCCTTATGGCGAGCCCCAGCTGGTTCGGGTCCCCGACCGAGCGCACCACGAGATAACCCGAGTTGGATGGCCATTGCTGGAGTGGAAGGAACATCGCCGGCTTGGGATCTTCGGTGAGTCTCGCATATTTTCCGTCCTCGGCAACACCCACCACCTGTACTCGCTTCCCCTCCGGCATTTTGAAGTAGCTACCCATCGCCCTGGGTATGGAACCAAAAATCCTGCGCGCAAACTCTCTGTTCACCACCGCAACGTAGCTGTTGTCTTTATTGTCCTGATCAGTGAATGCTCTCCCGGATAGCAGGGCTGTGCCCGCCGCGTGAAAGTATTCGGGAGAGACTTTGAACATGAGTGCGTCGGCAGCGGCGTTCGCTGGTCTCAGATCGGAGGTAGTGTCGGTGAAAACATTTGAGCCGGGTTGAGTGTCCCCTAAGGGAACCTGATCTGCCATCGCAACAAACTTGACCCCGGGAATCGTCTTCACCGCGTCGATCATCCGTTTCTGCTCTGGAGGCACTCCATCGCCCTTGTATCCGGCCATATCCAGGTCTGTCTCGACCAGCAGGGTATTCTGCAAATCGAAACCAAAGTTGTTGTGCAGCGACCGCGCCAATCCGCGCATTGCAACAATGGAAGAAGTGACCAGCACAGAGCAGATCGCAATCTGCACGACAAGCAACACGTCCCGGACGATCAACCGCAGCCCAAACCTGCCGGGTTTTGTTCCGGTAGCACCTGCTTTGACGATCTCATATGGATTGGTGCGGAGCACCTGAGCCACCGGAACCGCGCCAAACAGCAGGCCACTCGCTAACGCCAGCAGCAGAGAGACTGCATATACGCTTGCATCCGGGTTTACCGACATATGAAGGGGCCATCTGGAAACTGGCTGCCAAGTGCTCAGTCCGTGCAGCAATACCACACTGCCGAAGAGTCCAACCGCACCTCCGGCGAGCCCAATCAGCACGGCTTCAGTAAACAGCCCGCGCAAAATGCGTCTGCGGCTTGACCCGAGCGCCAGCCTCAGGGCAATCTCTCGCGAACGATCGGCCGCGCGCGCAGCAAACAAGCCGCCCAGGTTGGCGCACGCTGCCAGTAGGATCATCCCGGCCAGCAGCATCAATCCTGTCATGAACATTCGGACCGGACGGCCTACATAGTCGCCGTAAAGGCTCGGGCGGGCCAGGGTAAAGGTCATATCGCTGTCGTCTTTGGGATAGGTTCTCGCCAGAGAGGCTCCGATCGAGTTCAGATCTGCGACTGCCTGCGCCTGGGAGACTCCTGCCTTCAGATGTCCCAGCGTCATGAAAACCCAGCGATTGCTGCGAGAGTTGAAGTCGTCGTCCGCAAAGATCGGGTGGTTCACAATGGGCACAAACAGATCGGGATTGAAAAACGATAGTGTGCCGTGGAATTCAGGCGGGGCTACACCAATGATCGTGAAAGGATGCTTGTTCAGCCTAACGACACGGCCGATCACGCCGCGATCGTCCTGGAAATGGCTGTGCCAAAAGGCATGAGTCAGCACAATATACGGAGCGCTGTCGGGACCGCGTTCATCGGAGCCGTGAAACACCCGCCCAAGATACGGTTGCAAGCCCAGTGCATCGAAGTAGTTCCCGCTGGTTTCCTCGATCCAGGATCGGGATGGATCCTGGCCGGTATCCAACCCTGCCAGTGCGATGTTGTAAGCCACCAGGCTCTCAAAGCTGCGGTTGCGGTCGCGCAGATCGAGATAGTCCGGATAGGACTGAGCCATGTCATTCGTAGACGTGCGCCAGATTCCGTAAAGGCTCTGTGCCTGAGGCACATTCAGCGGGCGCAGCAGAAATGCATTCAATATGCTGAAAACCACAGTGTTCGCGCCGATGGCCAAGGCCAGCGTCATGACCGCAGTGATTGTGAATCCGAGCGAACGGCGCAACTGACGCGTGGCGTAACGAAAATCGGACCAGATGTTTTCAAGGCTCAGCGCCTGATCGGCCGAGGCGACTAGTTCCCCGGTTGCCGTAGGATTGCCGAAGCGCAGTAATGCAGCCCTGCGCGCCTCCTCGGGAGACATGCCGGCGGCGATGTTGTCCTCGATGCGCAAATCGATGTGGGCCTCGATCTCGGCCTTGATTTCACGGTCTACGCGCGAACGTGAGAAGAGATTGGCAATACGGCGAAGAAGCGGCATGGGATTACCTCATGCGTACTTGAGCATGGCGCGGACGCCCCTGACTAGTTGCTCGAAGCTTTCCTCAGCCTCCTGCAACTGTTTCCGGCCTGCGGCGGTTAACTTGTAATACTTCGCTTTGCGGTTGGTCTCGGTAAGCGCCCACTCGGAGCTGATCCACTTGCTCTGCTCCATGCGGTGAAGAGCCGGGTAGAGCGAACCTTCTTCTACTTGAAGCAGCTCTTCGGAGGCCCGCTGAATGTGGAGCACAATCCCATATCCATGTAGCTTGCCTCTCTGAGCAAGAGTCTTGAGAACGAGCAAGTCCAGACTTCCCTGAAAATCGTTCCTGGCCATTTGGCTTACCCTATTACTTCTAGGTATCGCAGATAGTATGCCTAGAAGTAGAGGGGTGTCAAGACAAGTTTTTAATTGTTTACTTTGGATATGTCGCATCTGCTTCAAACACCTAAAAGCAGAGTTCGGCTGGAAAGTCGCAGGCAGGATGCTCCGCCGAAATGAATCCTCATAACTTCCGAGTTGGCGACAAACCCGGAGCGACGCCTGGTAAGACCTCATAAGAGCGTGTTCTTTTCATTGCCCGGCCGGACCCTATTTGACTATCTCCGGAGATCTGGCTGCAGGCGAACTACCCGTCTCCGGGTTATAAGCCGGATTGTTCTGATCGATCGGGTTGGGCTTGCCCGGAGTTACAGGTAGCGCGCTCTCGATCCAGGCACGATAGACAAGATCCCGTAACATGCGCGCGCCGGCAGCCGTACGGCTGTAAACCATCTCTCTTGCTTCCTGATCGTGAACGTTGACGAAGGCATTGCGCTTGTCGAGCTTGTAGATCGTTTCGACGTTGCTGCCAGCCTCGTCGAGATGAGCGAGGATCAAGTCGAAGACGTCTCCCTGCAGGTGGCCAGGCTTCCCGATCCGCGGAAGAATATCCTCTTCTGTCAGAGAAATGGCATCAACATACTGCGACTCGAAGCGTCCGTGAATTCTAGGGTCGCGGGTGTATCCATTTGGATCCGGGCCTTGCCAGCCATCGTGATGAATCGTATCGTGCAAGGGCTGCGACCCGTCGCCAATGTAATGCCCCATCCAGGCCACATAGAATGCACAGGTTTGTTCCAGGAAGGCAGTGTCTTTGCCGTCGGCACGTGCCTTGCGCAAATTGCGCATGTCTGCGACGAGATGACCATATACCTCAGCAGAGGCGTAAGGCAGCGTGCCAGTCCATCGCACATTCATGCGGCGTGCATTCTCGGGATCGGACTTCTCGATACGAAGATATTCGCGATAAAGCGCGAGCACAAACTCGTAACGGGAGCGCGGAATTTCGTTCATGAAGGAGAACTGCTCGCGAAACCAGCCGTGGTTGGGATCTTCCTCGATCTTTGAAAAGGGCTCTGACGTCTGACGCCATGTGTCCGGAATGCTGGCAGAGCCGGCGATGTAGTCTGCATATTTCCTGAGGAAGACGGGACCATCGTCGGGTAGCGTATCGATAGCTGTGTGATCGATGACGGCGTGCGCTCGCGTTCCCCATGAAAAGGCTGGCTCGGAAATGCAGAGCGCTGCGGTGATGAGTATGGCTAAAGAACATCGGCGCTTCATGTTTCACTCCAGGTCGCAGCCTTAAGAGGCTGCGACAGCGATGCATCGGATTCTTGCGGACCCACCGTTATGGGCGCGTGGGAAGCAGCTGCGACGTCCGACTTCTAGGGATCGAGCGGGTCCAACGGATCCTGCTGTAGTGACTCGACCACCGGCAGGAAGGCGAGGCTGGTATCGGAGGGCCGATTCACGATCTGATAGGACAGATACCCCATTTCCTTGAGGCAGCGGTCGGCGAAAGGCTGGCCGGCAATGTAACCAATCTGAGCCGGATCGCTGATCACGAGTGCTGGCTTGTTCATGGGAATCTGATAGCGATAGATTTCACGCACAGCGTTGCGCATGTTGGTTGTGGTGTGCCGGGCGTGCGGGTCTACCAGGATCGCAGCTTCCGGTACGTTGTAGTCCTTCAATAGAGCCTTCTTCATTTCAATCGCTTCGGAAAAGCGTGTCTGCGAGGGATGCACATAACCCCCGGAGACGAGTATGAATGGCGCTTTACCTGCGTGATAGGCCTCTGCTGCGAGCGCGGTGCGCCTGCGACCCATCTCGGAAAGCGCGACGCCTGGATCGCTCGGACCGGCGCCGGGAACGACGATGACTGAATACGCAAACTTGTCCCACTGCATTGACGCGATCGACTTCACAGCGGCCTCATTCACACCCGTTTCCATCGGCTCCAGCCTTCCTACCTCATCACGGTGGTTGAGGGCGAGCAGTTGCAACGCAGCTTTGAGCGAAGGCTCGAAGAAGAGCTGCGATGCCGCTGTATCGGCGGATATCTGACTGGCAAGCGCGGTGATGCGCTGCTGAAAGTCGGCGGAGTTTACTTCGAACGATATGGAGTCTATCTGCGGATAGCGTGGGGAGGCACCTTGCCCGTATACCGAGAGGATGTCGTTGAGGCCTCTGGCACACACTTCCCACGCGCTCACCAGCAGTTCTTCACTGCTTTGTTTCTGGTAGAGCACATAGGTGCCGCTTGGGCGAAGGCTCTGGTCGGTCAGCTGCCGCAGAGATGGGTTGATCTGATAAATACGGGCGAGAGCGAAGGAGACCATGCGGATCTCCTCCTCCGTCCAGAGAAGGGCTCTCACGGTGCAGACAGCATTTTCCTTGCAGACCTTTAGAGACTGTGCGAGGAAGCTCTGCCGCTCGGCACTGATCTGGCCAAGCGTACTATCGGCTGTCAGCGCAGCTCGAACGGCAAGGTCGGCCTGAAGCGCGGAGAAGAGATAGAAATTTTTATCCTGTGTCGGAGCATGCAGCGGCAGAGGGCTTGTGACCGCCTGAGCGGCAGACAGATGAGGGAGGGCGAAGATTGCTGTCGCGAGAAGAAGGCGCGGCAGGGATCCAGGTTGCATCGGACGAAATTCTCCTCTGAAAGAAGGGTCTGACGAATCGGTATGGAGGCCGGCGCTGCTCACTCCGGCCTCCCGTAGTGCACTCTTCAGAACTTCAAGCTCAGACCGGTCTGCACGTTGCGTGAGGTGCGCGCCGCTGTCTGCCGCAGAAAGTCGTTGGAATTGACCGTATTGATCACCGAGCCGGTGCATCCGGTCGTGGTATTACAGTTCAGGTTGTTCGTGTTCAGCAGGTTCTCTGCTTCGAAGAAGGCGGCGAGGTGAAGATGTTCGCCAATGTTAAAGTAGCGCTTGATCTGCGCATCCACCTGCGAGAGCCCGCTTCCGGTGAGACTATTGCGGCCGACGAAGAGAGGACGGTCGTTCACCACGCCGTCGTTATTCAGATCGGTACCAGCAATAGGGTTGATCGGGTAGCCAGAGTTCATGAAGGTCATCGAGGAGAACTCGAAGCCGTTCAGCCAGCGCATGGAGCGGGCGTTGAATATCGGCTGATAGAGACCCTGGATGACAAGGTTATGGGTGGCGTTGTTGTCGGCATTGCCGTAGTCGCGGTGAATGTTGGTGGGATCGCTGATGCTGCCACCTTCACCGATGTTATCGGCAAGGGCGTGCGAGTACATATAGTTCACGGTGAACTCAAGCCCACGGGACAGCCGTTTCTGCAGGCTGAGGAATCCGCCGTTGAAGTTCGTCGTCGCTCCGGAGCGGATTAGGTTGATGGCACCGAATGCAGGATTCGGTCGGTTGGAGGTGCCGGCGAAGATCGGTCTTCCATCGGCCAGCGCCTGGCCGGTCGGAGCGAGATTCGTGTCGGTGTAGTAGAGGCCATGTCGCAGGGCGGCATATTGGTAGCCGACCGTGAGCTGGAAGTTGCCGCCAAGCTCCCGCTGGATCTGTAGATTGGCCTGATGTTGGTAGGCGTTGTGAAACCCCGGATCGAAAGCGGTAATGCTGGGCGCGACTTCAAATGCGCCGCCGTTGAATTGCGGAACGTTGGGGAAGACCGGTGCACCCGGTGCAGTGCCGGCCACCTGATAGCTAAGGAGGCGATGCCCGTTGATCTGCGCAGCGTTGTAGAAGGTTGCAAGACCGGGAACGTCATAGTACATGCCGTAGGCCGCATGTACGACGGTCTTGCGACTGCCGCCGGGCGACCAAGTGAGTCCGAGCCGCGGCGCAATGTCGCTGTAGTCGTTCGGTACGCTGCGAGAGAGCGGATAGGGCGCGAGGTTATCGAAGGTGGGGAAAAAGATGACCTCATACCGAGCGCCTGCGTTGATGCTGAGATTGGGGGTAAGCCGAATCTCATCCTGCGCAAAAAGATTCAGGAAGTTGAAGGCGATGCGGACTTCGGGGTTGCCGCTGTAGCTGGTGAGATAGGTGTAGCTAAAGGGTTGGCCGGTTGCGGGATCGGTCGCACCGGCAATGGTGTCCTGGTACTGGTTAAGCGAGCTGACGGCAGCACGGCCGTTCTGAGCGGGGAGGCCGCTGAAGCTGAAGGTGGGTGCGGTTCCCGACAGGTTAGCGAACAGTTCGTGATCGAACTCGGCGCCAAACTTCCAAGTGTTGCGACCATGTGTCCAGGTCAGGTTGTCGAGTATGCTGCTGCTGCGCTCCGTGGTAGTGGTGGTAGTGAGCGGACTGAAGCCTATGTTTGCGACACTGCTGATATTGATCAGAACATTTCCGGCTGGCGAGCTGTTGACTACGGGAAAGTCTCCTGTGTCGCGCTGGATGACACCAAAGCGCAGCTCATTGAGGAGATTGTTCGAGAGCACTGTTGCGAGTTGAACGCCGCCGCCATTCTGATGGTCGGTATATCGGGAGCCCCGATCGACAATGCCTAGACCGCCATCATTATTGGGCTGATGATTGGTGAAGCGCGCGAAGCGAACGTAACCGCTGTTCTTCTGGTTCAAGGTATAGTCCACTTTGCCGACGATCGTCCGATAGGTTTCACCAAAGGGAGCCGTGCCGATCTCGTCGCTGGGCAGCCCGAGCGCGGCGGCATTGGCCGGCGTGATGGTAATGGAGTTCGGAAGTGTGTAGGGATTGTTCTCGAACTGCCCGAAGAAAAACAGCCTGTCCTTGCGGATCGGCCCACCCAGGGTGAAGGCCTCGTCGCTCCAGCTGCGGTCGGGCTGGACGGTCGAAAGCGTGGGGATCGCCTGCAAGTCGCTGGGGCGCCACTGACCGAGCGCCGAGCCGTGAAACTGGTTGGTGCCGGATTTCATCACCACGTTGATCTGGCCGCCGGCTGCTCTGCCGAACTCAGCCGAATAGCCGTTGGACAGGGTCTGGGTCTGCGCAACTGCCTCAGGCGTCACGATGATGAGGCGAATCTGGCGGTTGCTGCCGTGCTGCGTGTCGTCGAGTCCGTCCAGGTTCCACTGCGAGCGTTCTGTTCCGCCGAAGGTGAATTGGGTGGTCGAGAAGGTACTGGTCGGAATGCCGATGACCCCGGGTGCGAGCAGTAGGTAGTTATAGACATTGCGTGAAGCGATGGGCAGATTCTCGATCTCTCTCCTGTCGAGTACCGCTCCCACGGTTGAAGTGCCCGTGTCCAGTATGTCAGAGCCGGCCTCGACCTGAACTGTCTCTTCAGAGCTTCCAACCACCAGTGAAATGTCTACGCGTGCCTCTTGACCAACGCTGAGGACAATTCCCTCCTGAGTATTTTTATCGAATCCGTCTGCAGTGGTGACCAGCCGATAGGGGCCCACCGGCACGAGGGGGAAGCGGTAGTAGCCATTGGCATCGGTGATCACCTCCTGCGAAATGCCGGTGGCGAGGTTGGCCAGCGTGACGTGGGCGCCGACGATTACCCGCTTGGCAGTATCAGAGACGTAGCCGTTTACGGCAGCGTCGACCGCATTCGCCTGCCCGAATGACGCAATGGGAAACGCTAATAAAAGGATGAATAGAACGAAATAGAATTTGCGAATCACTTGATCCTTCCTGGTTGCAACAAACTGATAGCGGTAATGCCGCTGAGCAAGGCCCAACAAGACCCAAGCTAGGCGACAAGCGCGCGGCCGGGTAAGTCTCAGGAGCGCGTCACAATGTGAAGTCACAATGTTTCACAACAGGCAAGTAATAGATTGAGAACAGGTTGTCCGCTCGCGGCAGAAGGGCGGTTTATCAAACTTTAACCATGGCAGAGCTATAGTTTGTATACCCAACTGCCATGCTGTTGAACCAACTGTCCCCCCAAACCACATTGGATCTGGCTGACGATGAACGCTGGATGATCACCCAGCGTATCGTTGACTCGCCGCAGTTCTGCAAGTCACCCCGCTTGTCGCGCCTGCTCCTCTACCTTTCCGAGCAGACCCTGTTCGATCGCACCGACCTGCTTACCGAGCACAGCATCGCGATTAGGGTCTTCGAGCGCGAAGCCGACTTCGATCCAGGCGTGGACACGATAGTCCGCTCCCACATGGTTCGCCTGCGGCTGAAACTCGATCAGTATGCTGCGGAGAACCGGACAAACGCATGGATGCGGGTCGCAGTTCCCAAGGGTGAGTACATCGTTCGGTTCGAGCGCATTGCGCCATTCCTGCCTGACAGCCAGACTCTCCCCGAGCCGTCGGCAAACGTTCCCCCGGTAGGGGCAGACCGAAATTCCTCTCCCGTACGCAAGCAATCGAACCCGCTCGTGCCGATTTGCTGGCTGCTGGGTGCGGCAATTCTTGTGCTTCTTGCCGCATTGCTGGTGGTGCTGAATCACCCGGCCCGGAAGTCTGCAGACGCGCTTGTACCTGCGCATCCACTGTGGAGCCAGCTCTTTCAGCCGCATCAAAACACGACCTTCGTGGCTGCGGACAGCGGTCTGGTCCTGCTGCATCGGATGACCCAAAAGGACACCACGCTCGCGGAGTATCTCAGCCGCGACTTCAGCCCGGAAACGCGCGGCCTCTCTCCGGAGAGGGAAGACGAGGTCCTGAACATGGCAAACCGCCGCTACACCTCGTTCGTGGATCTGAATATCTTTCGCCGTCTTCAGCAGTTGCCTTTCGCAGCCTCAGACAAACTAGATGTGAAATATGCGCGAGACGTGCAGATGGATGAGCTGAAGCAGGGCAACGTCATCCTCTCGGGAGCGCGCGGGGCAAATCCATGGCTTGAGCTCTATGAACCCGGGCTAAATTTCATAGGAGCAAATGACGGGGTCCGCCACAAGTACAGCTTCATCAACCGTCATCCTCAGGCAGGTGAGACGAACGAGTTTTCGGCATTGGAAGCCGATCCAAAACAACGAGTGTTAGGAGTCCTGGCCTTCTTGCCGAATCTGGGTGGGAATGGAAACGCCTTGATTATCGAGGGCAACTCCATGGCTGGCACCGAAGCGATCAGCGACTTTCTCTTTGACGATGCGGCCTTGCTGCCGTTTCTGAAAAAAATCAAAGCGGTCGACGGCTCAATGCCTCACTTCGAAGTGCTCGTGGAATCGAACAGCGTCAATGGAAGTGCCGGACCCTTCCACATTCTGGCATACCGTATACATCCATAGCGGTCGAGCAAAATAGAATTTGTCATGAACCGCATTCGGTATTGACGTTAGGTGAACGAGTTGAGCGTGCTCCTGTGCGTGATTAAGCCGACTGCATAAATGAGAGCGTCTAAGCCTAGCTTGCTTTGCGGGTTACGGTTGAGTGTCCGGCTAACCGTACTTTACCGCTTGGTAAAAGAAGAGTTGGCGATCAACCATAAACAAATTAAATTCTTGTTGGTGGCAGCACCGTTTTGGAGTCACTTGCAAGGACTTGAATTCTCCCCACGCTACCAGGCTCGCAAGTCGTCATTTCACTATTCTCTATTGCTGCTCCGATTACTGTGGAAACCATGAGAGCCGCAGACAATATCTTATTCAACATGGATCTCCTTATTGGACCTATAGACTTGAGCAACTTAGTCGATCCATGCAACGCTCTTATCCTCGAATCTAACTAGGAACTTAATGTCCACTGAGAAATGTATCCACCACCTGCACGTACTTATCCGGTTCTTCATACGACGGGAGATGGCCGCTTTTGGCAAAGACAACCAACTTTGCCCCCGGTATCGCCTTATACATTCGCCATGCGGTCAGCGGAGCGACATTCATGTCATAGCGTCCTGTAATGATGAGTGTCGGAAACCTGAATTTCGGCAATTCAGAGGTTAGATCGACCTTCTCTGCTGATTTTTCAACAGCGGCGCCTACGCTTGGCGTGTAGCCGAGATCTCCGATATTAGCCAGGTAGGTATGAAGCAGTTCTTCACTATAAAAGATCATGCGAAAGTGATTCAATAACTGCTTCTGCACGGCCTCGTCGGTATCTCCCATCATTTTCTGTACCGCGGCGTCTTCTTCCTCGATGTCTGGAAATACTTCCGGCAACAGATGCACAATGTCTTTGAGAGCCGGGGGAGCCGAATCGCTCAAGATGAGCTTATGAACTCGCTCGGGATGTGCCGATGCATAGGCCATAGCCAGCAGACCGCCGTAAGAGTCCCCCACGATGTCGAAGGTCGGAAATGCGAAATGAGCCCGCACTGCTTCAAGATCGGCAACCTGAACATCCATCTCTTGTGAAGCGCCAGGATGCAAGTGCGTCGACTTTCCCGTTCCGCGCTGATCATAAAAGACAATCTGACGCCTCTCCGCAAGCCGCTCCCACACATCATTCTGGATCATGTATTTATGTGAAAGTCCCGGCCCTCCGTTGACGGCAATTACAGGTGTTTCCGAGCTTGGCTTGCCATAAACTTCGAATGCCAGGTCGACGTCTGGAGTGTGTATGACACCTGTGGCTGGCGTCGCCTGCTGGGCAATCGCAGAGAGCGAGAGCAAGCAGACGAAAAGAAATTGCCTGGCGGAACGAATCATTGGTTAGACCTTTACAGCTTTGTTACTTGGTGAAAATGGCTTTCGGACACATGGCGTGCACACCCACGTTTCCATCCACGAGTTGCGTAATATCGACATCGACAGCCACAGAGGTTAGCATATAGGCGTCATCACGGCTCAGATGCTTTTGTTCGACCAGGAAGTTGATCATGTCACGCACTGCCAGGGTAGTGGCTTGCTTTAGATCGGGGCTGAAACCCATGCTGATGTACTGTGTAGGAGTTTCCGCGCGGGGCCATAGCAGATGCTGATCCTTATGCACCACAAAGCGAAAGGTTCCGCTTAGGAAAGTCTCCATGGCAGTGATGTCAACCTCGCCGTTTCCCTGCCCAGCGTGTCCGTCTCCCACTTCAAAGAGCGCTCCCTTGGCATGGACGGGAATGTAAAGCGTGGTGCCTGCGACGAGTTCTTTGTTATCCATGTTCCCCGCGTGCATCCACGGCGGCGCGCTGTCGAGACGACCCGCGGATTCAGGAGGAGCATCGCCCATGCTGCCGAAGAATGGGTGCAGCGGAATCTCCACGCCGGGCGCGAATTTCGCTAACATCTTTTCGCGATCGAGGGGAATGATTTTAGATCGGCTGTAAGGATAATCGTCAGGAAGAAAGCCGCGTCCAGTTCCAAAGCCGTTGCATGCGAATGGAACATCGATATCAATCTTAAGAATGTCGACTTCAAGCACATCACCCGGTTCAGCCTCGGTGATCTCAACCGGGCCAGTCAAGATATGACCTCCAGGACCTCTATCTTTGACGTCGCGATAGATGTCTGTATTGTAGGAGGGAATGTCCGAAGCCGCGACTCCTTCATTTTCCAGCCTTTCGGTGGAACCACAGGTAGAAAGCGTCTGAATACGAACTGTGTCGCCGGAGTGGACCGTCAATACAGGCTTTTGCCTTGGCTGAGTAATATCCCCAGGTGACTGTAGAGGGCGAGGCAGACAGCGTTATAGTCGCTGTCTGCCCGGTGGCAAGAGTCGTGCATAGAAGTGGTGCTGCTACCAGAACCCAATATTTCACTCGATACTCCCTATTGGTTGACGGCGTTATCGAACGACTTCCTTAGGAAAAGACCTTAGCTGCAATATGAATAATACTTGGAGGCAACCGACCTACTCGAAATCTGCCCAAAACTTGATGGACCAAGTGTTGGGACTGAACATGTTTAGAATCGGCAGAGATCGCTTACCGCCGCCTTCCAACGCTCAGTGCGGATTGCGATGCGTGAGGGTCGCATGGCTCAGAAAGCGCTGCACCTGCGAGTTGCAGGGTAGACAAACCCGTTGGGGGCGTTGGAGTATGGCTGACTGGGCACCTAATCAGCGTACTAATAATTTCATTTTTGGAAGAGACATATCCCATAGTTCCTGATGCCATTGCAAGTCGCGCGGGTCACTGAAACCGATGTGACAAATGCGGAGGACTGTATTTGATCGCACAGTCCGCAAGGCGATGCAAATATTGCTAAAAGAGGAGTGTGTACGGGAACGAACGTGCCAGCGTACCTGCAGATCACAGGGCTGAATACTGATGTAATCGGCGAATATACGTGCCTTAATGCGGCGGTTGTAATGCAGTTGGATGCATAACGGTTCGCCTATAGTGGGATTGCCAGTGCAGCGAACTTCGTCAACATCCGGTGCCGCGAGCCATGTTTCGACATATTCCGGAAGGGTGAGCAAATAGGACAGACGGATTGGCGCTGCGATGAAGTAGCCGCAGGTCCGGATGGAGAGCGATCGGACAGCTTCACTATCACGACCAAACTGGGTGGGAGTGGCGAGGATTGAATTCGGGAGATGTGCGCTCATGTGTCACTCTCTTTGGAACTAAAAAACTACTTTTGCACCCAGGATGACAAATCGGTTACCGGAGGTAAGACCGGTAGAAGTTGGAACCGTGCCTGTCGAGTTGTAATCGAGAATGCCGAGGTTGTTCTGCTGCGCTACAAAAGCTCCCGGCGTTCCGCGGTAAGCCTGATTCAGAGCATTGTAAGCAGCCATGGAGAGCTCAACGCTGATGCGCTCAGTAATTGGCGTGTTCTTGATGATGGTGGCATCCAACTCGCTGAAGGAGACACCACGATTGATGCCGCGGCCTGAACCGGGATACGGGTTGCTGAGAAGCTGGCCATAGGCTTGGTTACTGATGATCCAATGAGCGGACGTTGGATCAATAGGTGTGCCGGGATTGTAGTTGCCATTGCTATCGATGAAGTCACTTTGATAGGCAACAAACTTTGGTGGGCCGAGAGTCGGGTTTCCGCCGACAATTGGACCAGTATAGGGGTTGTAGTAGGCGACGCTGTTGAGCGGGGCCTTCCTGTTGGAAAGGACGAGGCGGCAGGTGTCGACGCCTACACCTACGTTGGGATTGCTGTTGAACGTCGCATCGCAAAAGCTGATATCCGGTGTATAGAAGTCGAGACCGACGGGCTGATAGAACGTATAGGGCTGGCCGGAATCATAGCGATAAACGGCACTGAGAGCATAGCCGTTAATGAGTCGCGAGAGCAGGCCGCTCTTCTGTTCGGTGTGCGGCAATTCATAGTTGAATCCCAGCCCGACTACATTCGGAAAATCATTGCCGCTGACGCCCCGCTCCGGCGCACTCGGGCTGAGAGGGTTCTGGGGAAAGGCAATGGACGAACCGCCTACGCCGGTGCTGCGAAACGCGTCGGTCGCATTGTCGAGCGCTTTGCTATACGTGTAGGAGAACGTTCCAGTGAGGCCGTGCAGATTGCGTGTTGTGACGTTCAACTGCAGGCCGTTGTAGTTCGCCCAGCCGGTATTGCGGACCGCGCTTTGATTGCCCTGAGTGCAGTCGGGACGTCCATACCCCACCGCGGTAGGATCCTGGCAAAGTGGAATGGGAGCGAAGTTTGGAAAGACCTGCTGAACCGGAAGAAGAACCGGATTGGCATTGCTGCTCTGGAAATTCTTTTGCGTAAGGCTGCCGGTGTAACGAATTTCTCCGACGGCCGAGCTTCCAATCTGGTGCTGGACTGCGAGCGTGTAGGTCTGCGTGTAAGGTGGACGGAAGCTTTTCGGTACGCCTCCCTGGTCGCGGACGCGCGGGTCCCCGCCACGCGGCAATGCCGCTAGATTGGCAGCGCGCACACTTGCCACGGTGAAGGCCCCGTTCGCAGGCAAGCAGTTGGCTCCATTGCAAACAACCTGCCCTGCATTCGCGGTTGGGGCCAGAGTCGAGTCGTTGCCGAAGATGTTGTAGAAAGATGGATTGGAATTAATGGCATAACCGCCGCGCACTACCATCCGCTTATCGAAGCCCGGGTTCCAGGCGAATCCGATGCGCGGCTGGAAGTCCTTATAGAAGTCATCGACTGCCGCTACCGTGCGATCGGTAATCGGCAGAGACTGATCCCAGAAAGCGGTGGCAGGATTCGATTCACGAGCTATGGTTTCATCGTGCAGCCGATTATAGGGTTGGCTTAGAAACTCCCAGCGCAGTCCGATGTGCGCGGTGAAACTCGGCGCCACTTTCCAGTCGTCCTGAATATATCCGGCGGCGTCAAGCTCCGTAAAGACGGTTGTAAAATTTCCATCGGAGAGACTCAGCGTGGAGACATTCTGTGCTGTTTGCCCTGCGAGTGGACCATTAGAAAGGAAGTTGCTGAGGTTATTGAAGACGAATGTTCCGCCATAGCTTGGAAGATATGCACTCGGCGAATTCTGATAATCGATTTCCCCTCCGAACAAAATTGTGTGATTGCCGTGAGTCCATGTGGCATTGTTCTGCACCTGAGTGGCTTTGACAATGCGACCCTGCGGAATCTGCGGGTTCTGCGTGTAGCCGAAGCTCAGGTCTGCGCTCCCACTGAAGAGGACGTTTGAGGGGCAGGAGGCAATAGAGCTGACCGTGCAGTCCGGAAACGCTCCCCCCTGGAACAAAACATCCGTCTGCTGGAAGCTGTAACGTATCTGATCAAGCCAGTGCGCGTTGAAGCTGTGCGTCCAGTCTGCTCCTACCGAGTGCGCGGTACCGACGGAGTCGCCCCAGCCGCCGCTTGCCACATCTCCAATTGCGGCGGCCAGGTCGAGATTCTGATAGAAGTAGCGCAGGAAGAGGTGATCCGCTCCCGTCGGCTGCCAATCCAGGCGGCCAAGATTCTCCTGATCACTGAAAGGAGTCGGGACAAGCCGTTGCACCAGCGAGTACGGAATCGTCACCGTTGCGCCACCGGGACCGGTAACGGTCTGCATGGTGATTGCGCCCGCAGGTCGCGGATTGCCCGTCTTCACGCCGTAGGGACCATAATTCTGCAGGATGGCAACCGATGGATCATTAGGAAATGCAGACGCCAGTTGTTGCAGACCGTCCGGAGTGGGTGTGAGCGTTCCATTGGGAGAACTGGATGACACCGCCGGAACAGCCCCCGTGTGGACTGTATCCCAATAGGTGCTGCCGAAAAACCAGAGTTTATCTTTGAGAATCGGGCCGCCGAGCGTACCGCCATAACGGTTTTCGACATATCGTGTCAGTATCGTAGGCTTGCACCCTGTTTCGGTAGCATTCTGACCCGGAAGACAGTATCCGAAGATGGCATTCTTGCTTTGATTGGTGAATGAGGACAGGAACTGCCCCTGATAGAACTCGAAGGCGCTGCCGTGGAATTGGTTTGTTCCCGACTTTGTGATGTAGTTAACGATCGCGCCGGCATTCCTGCCGTATTGCGCGCTGTAATCGTTGGTGATGACCTGCAGTTGCGCGATGGCATCTTGATTGCCGAAGAAAACCTGCGGTCCGCCAATGCTGTTGTCGTTGTTCGACTGGCCGTCAAGCTCAAAGTTATTAAAGCGGCTGCTCTGTCCGTTGACTGAGAACTCGTCTCCATTGGAATTGGAGAATGAGTCTGCATGCGCGCTGACTACGCCTGGAATAAGCTCGGTGGCCGTATCGAAGCCGTTATTGAATGGCAGGCGCGCTATTTGTTGAGCATCAAACACAGTGGTGACCTGGGAATCGCTGGTTTCAAGCAATGCCGCAGCTGATGCGTTTACCTGCACCTGCTCTGCCGTAGCGGTTACGGCGACTGTAATTTTGCCGAGGTCGGTTGTGGCCCCTGAGTTGACGAGTACGTTCTCTACTTTCGCATCATTAAAGCCCGCCGCGGAAACGGCCAGCTCGTATTTTCCAATCGGAACAGCGCGTAGGGCAAAGCCGCCATCGGACTGCGTTTCCGCGGTGAGCCTGATTCCCTTCGACACCTCTGTTGCAGTGATATGCGCGTGCTCGACGACTGCGCCCGAGGCATCTGTAATGAGGCCGGAGATTGTTCCAGTCGTGATCCCCTGCCCGGAAAAATCACAAGGGTGAGTAAGGGCGATAAGGACAAGCCCGCAGCACAGAGAGATGAGACGACGCACTATGTTCAGCGATTGCATTCTGCCCTCCACAGATTCGAGCCCGATGTGACACTGCAGTTTTCGAATGAATGCGGAAACCGTGGACGCAGTCTGCTTTCGTTGCGCGCCTGCCGGGATGCGTTATATTCCACAGATTGGCCTCCCTGGACGCTCCTGAACGGTTTCCGCTATATGCACTAACTCGTCACTGGTCTCTGCTGAATGATTTGCACTTCATTCACCAAAAGAGGTATCTGCGTGGTGATCTGTGACGAAATGCAGGGTTCTGACTCGATCCGTTTAGGTACCGACATCAGCGGTCTGGTTAGTTAGGGCACATCTCCTACCAGATCTCACAGATGATCCATATTCCTTCACGGAATGGAAGAAAGCTCGATGTGAGCTACAAGATTGTGGAAGCTTGATAAGGAGATAGGTTTTAGGGATGAAGCATGACTAATGCGAGATAGACAACATGACATTGGAGAATAACTCCTATAAGGTCTTCGCCTATGCTTCCAAAGTTCGTAGATTTGTCATATGGCTTAGGAACTCGGTAAATAAAAAAAGAGGGCCGACATTGCTGCCGACCCTGGGGAATTGTGACTGCAAACTTAGCTCGAACTAGCTATGCGCACTAGAAGGTATAGCGCAAGGAGAACTGTTGTACCCATGGCAACGTGAGCGTGGACGCATATGCCCCGAGCGTGTTGCTGGTGGCGACGACGTTAATTCCAACTCCGCTGCTGGAAGCTACGGTTGTGTCGAAGCGTACCGAATTCGTGACATTGAAAATTTCCCAGGCGAACTTGATATTCTGCCGTTCGGTGATGCGCC
>Ga0206894_1058_pt1 | contig 26692 bp, 19 predicted proteins | sample Alteio_BWOrgHeat_54_FD_152953 | JGI IMG/M metagenome (GOLD analysis project Ga0206894, IMG submission 152953) | Enriched cells from forest soil in Barre Woods Harvard Forest LTER site, Petersham, Massachusetts, United States -... | ecosystem: Environmental > Terrestrial > Soil > Temperate forest >...
TAGGATTCCTGGCGTTACGTAATTAAACGTTTTGTTATGTGCTTTTCAGGCAGTTTATAGGTCTCTTTAATAGAAAACGTTATCAAAGAATCGAAATAAAATTAATTGTTTATAGCTATTTGCGAGCAGTAGCCTTTTCATGTATTTTGCTGTTTTTTTGTGGCTCTCCGTTTCTGAGTATTAAGTCGCTGTTGCTGATGCTTTTTGCACTAGATCAAAGCCTAGCTTTTCTGCTTTTTTCTGTAGATTCTTTACACAGCGTTTTCGGAACTGCTCCTCATAATATTCTGCGCCGCTTTCCATATACTCACATCCATTTTTAAGCATGTTGTATAGTATGATGGCCATTTTATGGGCTGCTGCTGTAATGGCCTTAGGGGATCCTAAGCGAGATCGCATTCTTCGGTAATAGCCTCCAAGGGAGGAATAACTTTGATAAAGAGTGCTTGCACACATTCTAAATACCCTGGCGGCTTGATTCGCATTAGGTGCTGTTTTTCCACTGATTCTTTTCCCTCCAGAAATTTTGTTGCCTGGACATAGTCCTAGCCAGGCTGCAAATTGCTTACTAGTGTTCCATTTGCTCATATCGACGCCAATTTCTGAGATTATTCTTGCTACAGATTGAACGTTTAATCCTGGTATCAAGCATAAATCTACTCCAGTAATTCGAAAGAGCTCTTGATGCAGATCAAAACTAAATCCGTGTTTTTTTGCTTGCGGTTTTGTGGCTTTGGCTTCTTTCCATTTTTCATTATCTGAGAGTGTTTCAAGCTCATTCATGATCATTTCAATTTCATAGTTGCAATCGTTAATCAGCAATGAATAAGAATCATACAAAGAAAGAGCTTGCTTAAGGGCAAAGACGTGCTCTCTTTTATAATTTCCAATAAGTGATTCTCTGATGACTTCTTTTGAATTTTTACAATTAGGATCTCTAAACTCAGCAAGCTTAGCAGGATCCCGTTCTCCTTCAACAATTGCACGAACAATTGCCAAACCAGTCACTCCAGTGATATCTCGAATCACATTTTTTAATTGAATATTCATCAAGGCAAGGTTTTTTTGCATGTGTTGAATGTGTGAAGCTGAGTAGTCAATAAGTGTTGATCGATGTCTTATGATAGCTCGCATTTCTAAGATTTTCCCTGAGGGACGAAAAGAGCCTCTCAAAAGGCCATAAGAATGTAATTGTTGAATCCATTGGCAGTCTAAAACATCTGTTTTTCTGCCGGGAACGTTTTTTATATGTCTTGCGTTTACTAGTAAAACCTCAAATCCCGTCTCTTGTAGCATATCGTATACCGGTATCCAATATACGCCCGTTGCTTCCATGGCAATTGTAGTAATCTTGCATTTTTTTAACCAATCTACCAGAGCTTTCAAGTCATTTGTAAAAGTTTTAAATTCACGTACGAATTCTGTGTCGCGTCCTTCAGGAATTGCCACAAAATGTGATTTTGATCCGATATCAATGCCGGCGGCATTCATATTGATGTAATCAAGCTTTTCAAGTTTTCGTTGAGCTATGGTTGGCTTTTTTGATTTCTTAATAGTCTTGCTATTATTTTGTATTCTTCGTATCATATGACCTCGTGTGTAAAAAAAATGTCACCACACACGGCGAGAATTCTAATTTGGAAATATATTCTTCCATACGAGATAGCAAATTAGTTTAAAAACTAATATGCTTCATCAATGATAAAATCACAAATTCTCGCTGATCTAACTAAGCTACGGGTACAATTGACACCATTGGTTTACCGACCTTTGCGAGTGTGGTAACGAGCAAGGATTGTACTATATGGTGTTTTTTCCGGGGAAAAAAACCTCAGGAGCTGCGCTCCTGAGGTTTTTCTTTTTTAATCATCTTGGAACTTCGTTATTTGTAGATAAATACGACGCAGTCGTTGGGAAACTAAGCTACAATCCTTCAGCTTTATTCATTTCAGAATATATCCTGAGATTTTTTCTATTACTCTAGAATACCGAAATAGCGATCGCCAAAATCTCCAAGACCCGGCACGATGTATTTCTTCTCATTGAGACAATCATCAAGCACGTTCATCACCACACGGATTTTCGGAAATTTCTCACACAACTTTAAAACACCTTCTGGAGCTGCGCACACGCATGCCACAATGATATTTTCTTCAAGTACCCCTTTTTCTTTAAGCAAAGGAATCACCATATCAAGGGTTCCACCCGTGGCAATCATAGGCTCGGTAATCAACACATCACTGCCACTAGCTATACTTGCAGACAACTTCATGTATTTGAAATGAGGTTCGGCCGTTTCTTCATCACGCTGAATCAGAAATTTACTCACACTTGCATACGGAAAGTGTTTTAACATCACATCAAGTAAAGCATCGCCAGAGCGCATCACCGACACCACTTCAATTGTTTTAGCAAAAACCTCCCCCATTGTTGCAGAAACAGGTGTTTGAATTGTTACACTCGACGTATCAACGCAATCCACAACTTTATGCGCTAAAACTTCTGTTAGCGCATCAGCCACCCGTCTAAAATCCTTCGTTGTGGTCTGTTGGTCGCGCAGTTGAGTCAACAAGATCCGCTCATATTTATTAGGCACACACGAACCTCGCAAAATTGGCAGCAAGTCGGCCAACGCCGCAGGGTTGCCTCGATTTTGTTGCACGCGTTCTAATGTGGTTTGGGCCGGACGACGTTCCACTTCGACTCCTATACCATATGAACTAGTTGCTAAAACCATACCAAACATCATAGTAGATAGTTTTCTTTTTAAAAGAACCGCTTTTTTTCTTTGCATGACCCCTCCTAAAGCAACAAATATCATTGCATTTTAATAAAAATCAGAATAAATTAATTTACTAACACAACATTTAATCAAACAAGATGAAATCAAAAATTATACAGCTGATTTTAATTTACATCACCTGCTTTTCTTTTTCCTTTGCATCCGCCAATCATCAAGTTTCAACGCCACTACTACCAACACAAGCCAAGGAACTCGTTTCCCCCCATATTTTGGTGGTGATGGGATTGACAGGCGATTTGGGACAACGTAAGCTCATCCCAGCTCTCTATCATCTGTTTAGACTAGGACAACTCCCTGAAAATTTCGTGATTGTCGGCAGCGCCCGGCGCGCCCTCACCCCCGAAGCCTTTCAATACATGATTAGAGAATCGTTAGCAAAAGCCTTATCACCAGATCTTCATGATGATACTCTGTGGGAAAAGTTCATGGCTAAATGCTTTTACCATCAAACCGATTTAGATCACCCCGCCGATTACGAAGCGCTCAATACTTATTTGAAGCAACTCGATGCTCAATATGAAACCCATGGTAATCGTTTGTTTTATCTCGCCGTCCCCCCCAGCTTCTTCTCCAATGTCATTACCCAACTGTATACCCAAAACCTTATCCCCAATGACAATAAGCATACATCGGCTCCTTGGGGAAGAATTATGGTGGAAAAGCCCTTTGGACATGATTGGCAGTCGGCTTGCGAATTACAAAAACATATCTCCCAATATTTTGACGATTCGCAAATCTACCTGATCGACCATTTTCTTGGAAAAGAAGTCGTACAAAACCTCCTCACTTTACGTTTTTCCAACCCCCTATTTGCTCATGCTTGGAACCGTCAATTCATCGAACATATTCAGATTAACTTCAGCGAAGATATCGGTGTCGGTACGCGAGGAGCTTTCTGGGAAGAAACGGGCTTACTACGTGATATGGTGCAAAACCACCTCATACAACTTGTTGCCCTCATCGCCATGGAGCCACCAACAACCATGGAAGCACAAGTTATTCGTGAAGCAAAGACAGATGTCATCAAAAGCATTCGTCCTTTCAATGTGCAACAGCTCGATCAACAGATTATACGTGGACAGTATGGTCTAGGCCTTATTCAAAACGAAACTGTGCCGGGATATCGAGAAGAAGCACAAGTCGATCCCTTATCAAAAGTGGAAACATTTGTGGCCGCAAAATTTTTAATCGACAATAAACGTTGGCAAGGGGTGCCTTTCTATCTAAGCGCGGGCAAAAGACTGGCTGAACGCAAGACTGAAATTGTCATCACCTTTAAAAGTGGAAAGAATGAAGAACAGCTCCAACCCAATCAGCTAGTTATTAGAGTGCAACCAGACGCAGAAATCTATCTTACCTTCAACTCCAAGCAACCAGGCATTAATGGAGAGGTAGGAGTGGTGAAAATGAGCTTCAACTATGACAAGGACTTACAGGTACCCATTCCTGATGCGTATGAAGTACTCCTCTTTGAGGCCATGCGAGGCCAAATCAGAATGTTTGCGGGCTTAGAAGAAATTTTGGCGTCGTGGAACCTTTTCACACCTGTATTAAAAGCATGGCAAGATGAACCTGCGCCAACATTCCCCAATTATGCTGCAGGCACATGGGGACCAGAAGAAAGCCTTTTACTTTTGGAAGAGGGGCATGTATGGCATACTGTGGATTAGTTCTTTAGCATAACCTAATTTTCGTGCCCGTGTGCGTGCCCGTGCCCGAAAAGCTAACGATTACAATTGGGTATTTCGGGCACGGGCACGCACACGGGCACGAAAATTAGGTTATGCAAGAAGTCTATTTGTTCGTTATTTCACGCCACTTTGCATCAATAGTGCGGCAGCCTCATTGCTCATGATGCTATCTAAATACTTGTATTGGAAGTCTGCCAGCTCACGCGAGTATACAGGAGGATTTTCATGATCGATAGCGGTGTAAAAGACACCAATGTAATCCACGCCCTGCTTATTAAATTCCACTTCCATTTCTTCAAGATTCTTTCGTTTATCGTCGATAAAAACAATTTTCTTCGGTGTTTTATTGATGATTTTCAAAAACGCATTGAGCACATCACTTTTCTTATTGTAGTCACTGACAAATAAAACACCACCCGTATATAGCGTTGGCATGCGTGGAGGAATCGTAAATGTCTCTTTCGATGGCGCTGTTTTAGTAAAATCAAAGCCTAAGGATGCAATTTGACGCAGCGTCGAATCAGCCACAGAAGGCTGACGCGCGGTGAAGCCCATGACGACGATACCTTGGTTTTGCATGGCTACCATCGAGGGTACGAAATCGCTTTCTAAAGCTTTGACGTCACATATTTTTTGCGTTTTGATCCAATCGGGATACAGCACTGCAATGGCAGCATCGCGACTCATCCCATTCTTAAGGCACTCCTGCATACGATCATAAAACCAATTGGCATGCCCGAGAGCTTGTTTAGCTTCAAACATGGTATTATCGAGATCTACTAAAAACCAAGTGTCTGCGTCGACCAACGGGACAACATCAGCAATATGCTGAGTTTCAACAATTTTAGCTTCGGAAGTGAAAGGAAGATAAAGAGCAAGAAGACATAGCCATATTTTGTGATGCATAAAATTCCTCAAAATCATAAGTAAGTTGAACATTAGTTTGTGAAAAAGAAACCCACATCACTGTGGGTTTTTGAAATTACAGAGCTGCAGTAATTAAGGCTTTTAGCGCATCCTTATCACGCAAGCCCACGACGCGCTTGAATTCTTTCCCGTCTTTGAAAACGATAATCGTAGGGATCGAAGTGACTTGAAAAGTCGATGTTGTTTCTTGCGCCTTTTCAATGTCAAGCTTAGCAATCGTTGCTTTACCATGAAACTCCGCAGCTAGCTCTTCAACGATAGGGGCAATCATGCGGCAGGGACCACACCAATCGGCGTAAAAATCTACGAGCGTCACGCCTTTAGATATGGTGCTTTGAAAATTGCTGTCGTCAAGATAAATAAGATGTTGTGCCATGAGAACGTACTCCTTAATAATTGTCTTATAAAGAAGATTAACACGACACCTTGTTTTGTGTCAGGTAAAAGAACCTATCCCGATAAAATTTTTACTCGCTTTCGAGATTATTTTTGAATATAGGGTATCTGCCGGTAGCAATCCACAACATTTCTTTCGTGAAATTTTCGTATTTTCGGGCAAGGGCACGGGCACGGGCAAGGGCACGTTTTTTTTTAGCGGGAACTACTGAGGTTCAAAACCGTCTCTTGAATTCAATCCCCATTTGCACTATACTACCCCTTTTAATTTTGCTAAGGGAAACCTGATGTCACAAGAGCACACACACTGGGTATTAGCCTACTATAGTTTCACCCCCCTCGCCGATCCGCATGGTGAAGTTGCCAAGCATAAAGCTTTTCTCGGCGCACGCGATGCCACCTGCCGCGTTTATATTTCGGAACAAGGTCTAAATGGACAGCTATCAGCAATTCGCGCTGATGCCGAAGCCTATATCGAATGGATGCATCAACGTCCGGAATTCAAAGATGTGCGTTTTAAAGTCCACCCCTATCATGAACAAGTGTTTCCACGCCTGACAATTAAATATCGTCCTAAACTCGTGGCTATCGATGCTGATGTCGACTTGTCATTAGGTGGTGAACATGTCTCTCCCAAGCGCTGGCAAGAGATGCTCGAAAGTACAGATGAACGTATCTTAATCGATGTGCGCAACGATTACGAATGGAAGGTCGGACGCTTTGAAGGGGCCGAACTGCCTCCTTGCGAAACATTTCGCGAATTCACCGCCTATGCCGATAACTTGAAGGAAAAAACAGATCCCAAAAAGATACCTGTCATGATGTATTGCACAGGAGGCATCCGCTGCGAATTATACTCCGCCATCCTCAAAGAAAAAGGCTTTGATAAAGTCTATCAACTCGATGGAGGGGTCATCGGCTATGGTTTAGATCAGGGCAGTAAACATTGGCTGGGCAAGCTCTTTGTGTTTGATGATCGCATGGCTGTGCCAATCAGCACTCAAGAAGAAAGCCCTGTCATCGGCACCTGCCATCATTGTGGCAAAGCTAACGATAGCTACTATAACTGTGCTAATATGGACTGCAACAACCTTTTCCTGTGCTGTCCTGAGTGCCTGGAAAAACATAAAGGTTGCTGCACGACAACATGCGAGCAAGCTCCGCGCATTAGGCCGTTCCATCAGCTAAATCCCCACAAACCCTTCCGCCGCTGGTACACCTACGAAAAAGACTTACCTGCTGAAGCAATGCAGCACAAAAAAGGCACGAAGACTCACAAATAAAGACAAGCTTGTAGTGTTTATTTCTTTGTTTGTCCCTGTCCCTAAGGTCCCTAAGGTCGCTTAAGTCGCTATGGTCCCTACGTATCAGAGACCGAAACAAATCCGTAGCATTTATTGTAGGGACAATAGGGACTTAAGCGACCTTAGGGACCTTAGGGACAGGAACGAACAAACGAATGCACTCAGCAAGCTTACTCTTTTTCATTTATTGCGTTATTGTTTTGGCGCCAGTGGCGGATAAGGTCTAAGATGCGTCGCTGAGTAGGCTCTAACACTACGGTCAAGCCCGGTTTAATCCCTTCTTCAGACAACTCAAAGGCTTTTAAGGTATTGCAAATACGACCATCCAACCGAACACCGATGCCTTTAATCCCCACCATATTGCCCAAATCGCCAAACATTTCGAGTGTCATTTCACAAGCAGTGATCAAGAAGAGAATGCGTCTGTTAGGATGTGCTTCGATGATATCTAAGATTTTTCCACCGATATAGTGGATAGTAGGGATAAATAGCGGGATGGTATTGACTGTAGGCAAGGCATTGACACATTTTCCTATGAAGCACTGCCGACAAACTGCATTATCAGGGTCATGTATACAGACATCGGTAAAACGTCCTGAGGGGCATTCGAACGGCTTATGACAATATGAAAATCCAACCACCAAGAGAGCCGACTTGTCATCTAAAAGTTGTAAAAACTCCTCGATGTGTTTGATTCCATACAGAAAGAAATCGTCATCGCGTAGATAAGGCTTCTTATCCAAAATGGAGCATAAAAATCCCCATCCATAACTCAGAGGATGCTTAAAAAACTTTCTAATCAACGCCCATTTGGTGTCTTTTGCCACCATCCATTTAAAGGCTTTCCATTTGAGATGCTTTGCAGTGTCATCCGTCATGCCTGGCATATTGGGCAATCGATGTAGCCCCTTGATCGGTTGTGTGGTGGATGCTTTTGCAGCGCCCTCATCCCAAGACTTCTCGGCCGCCTCCCAAGATGGGTGCGCTTGCCACATTTTCAATTTCGACATATCCCCTCGTCATGATATCATGCTTAGCAACCGTATACTCTCGTCATCAGTGGAATTCAGCAAAATGGCAGAACTTATCTACACGCTTGACCAAGCACGCTCAGAGCAGGATAGTGCCCTGACGATTAAAATTCAACTAGCAGAACGGGATGGATTTATTCTCAAACCCCTTAAAGCCCCTGCAACACTCACACGCGAGCGCTTGCAACAATTAATGACACCTAAAGATGCCACATTAATCCCCTTTCTCATCAAAGAAGAGCAGGCCTTTGTAAAAAAACACATTGGCAGAATCCTAGGGGATAAAGACTCCTTCGAATTCATCCACATCCCCTATAATATGACTTCGCAAGCCCTAAAACTATTTGCCACCACGGGGAAACTGTATTTCAATGACAAGCCTCTAGTGATCGATCTCTTCGGTAAAACCGAATATTACTATACAGTGGATACATCCTCTGGCAAGCCACTGGCGAAAGGACATCTTAAAACAGCCTCACAAGACTTTGCTTTAGTAGAATGTGATTACATTGGACGGGGTCCGCCACATTGGTTTATCAAAGGCATGAGCCTAAAATTTATTACTAGTGAAGTACCTTGGAAAGATCTTAAAAGCACTTTTGAGGCAAATTCTCCTAATTTACAGCAACTTATTAACGATGCTAAAGAAGATAGCGATGCGCCACGCGTCGTCGTAGATAGTGCAATTGCCATTTCGCAACCAGAGCCGCTTCCTATACTTGTCCTAAAAGATCGCCTAGGAGCATTTGCTGATCTATGGATGAATTATGGTGAGGGGTCGACATTAGTCGCTTACCACTCCCCTAGCAATAGTGTCGAAAAAGACGGTAAACCCTTTTGTAAACGTCAACCTACTACAGAACTTAGCTGGGAAAAGGATCTGTTAGAGACAGATTATATCAAAAAAACTGTCGATAGTAGCCACTATTACTGCCCGCTCGATAAAGTAGCCAAAAGCATCGCTTTTCTGCTCGAAATTGGCTGGCAAGTACGCGATGCACGCAATCATCTGGTCGTACAACACCACCACACAGAGCTATGCGCCAAAGCTGACACTAATACCATTGCCATCAAAGGAAAATTGCATTATGGCGATTTCCAAGCTGATCTAAACACAATTGTAGGGGCTTTTAATCGAAGGGAGCGCTTTGCCGAAATAGCACCCGGACATGTGGCATTGCTGCCAAATAGCCTGGAACAAGTAGGATTAGAGGGCCTTGCCGAAGAGGGCGAAATCATTGGAGAAAATATCTACCTTAAACGCAATCAGCTAGGTGCATTAGCTAACCTTTTTGAGACACATCCACAGTTGGGATTAGATCAGGCCATGGTCGACCTCAAAGATAAGCTCAACGGCTTTCAAGGCATCGCCACAGTATCCCCTGGCATAGACTTTTGCGGCACATTGCGTCCGTATCAACAAATAGGCCTCAATTGGCTCTCGTTCTTACACGAATATCATTTTCATGGCCTGCTGGCTGACGATATGGGACTGGGTAAAACAGTCCAGGTGTTAGCTTTCTTATCTCGCCTCAAATTACATACTCCTGTTTTAATCATTGTGCCCACCTCTCTTATCTTTAATTGGAAGAAGGAAATCGAGCGTTTTCTTCCGAACAGCAAAGTATTTGTTTACCACGGACCCAAACGCCAGAGTACTATTGAAACATTGGCTCAACCGCATATCATTATCACTACCTATACAACAGCCCGCCTCGACATAGATACTTTAAAGCAGTTGACCTACGCTTGTTTGATCCTTGACGAAGCGCAAGCCATCAAGAATGCTGCTACACAGACCTTTCAAACTGTCGCACGTCTACATAGCGACTTTCGCCTATCGATTACAGGCACCCCAGTAGAAAACAACATATCTGAATTGTGGGCTCACTTCCGCTTTTTGATCCCCGATCTTTTTGAAGATGAGGCATCCTTTAATGCCGAGGTGCAAGCGGGTATGTCTGACCCTCGCTTTCTGCGCCGCATCAAAAAGAAAATTAAACCTTTCTTGTTGCGCCGACGTAAAGAAGAGGTCGCTAAAGATTTACCTGAAAAAATCGAACAGACGGTGTGGATCGAAATGCAACCTGAGCAACGCACTGTATATGAAGAGTTTCTATCGGGCGTAAGGCGCAACCTCATTGCAAAAGTGGGAGCTGATGGGGTCTCCAAACACCGCATGGAAATTCTCGAGGCGATCATGCGCTTGCGTCAAATCTGTTGTCACCCCCAGCTCGTCACTAGCCACGAAAGAGCAGCTCCCGTAGAAAGTGCCAAACTCGAAGCGCTCATGCAAGATTTGGAAACAGCCATAAGCGAAAAGCGTAAAGTATTAGTATACAGTCAGTTCACTTCAATGTTAGCACTCATCAGGCAACAACTGCAAAAACAAAACTGGAACTATGTCTACCTCGATGGGAGCACCCAAAATAGAGAAAAAGTTGTCACGCAATTCCAAGAAGATCCTGCTATCCCCATTTTCTTAATCAGCTTAAAAGCTGGAGGGATCGGACTCAACTTAACAGCTGCCGATTATGTTTTTCTCTACGACCCATGGTGGAATGCAGCAGCTGAAAACCAAGCCATCGACCGCGCCCATCGCATTGGCCGCAAAGAGACAGTCATCGCTAAACGCTATATTATGGCCGAAAGTATTGAAGAAAAAATGATGAAGCTAAAAGAGGCTAAAAGTTCATTTGCCTCGGATATTCTCGATGATGGGCAGATCGCCTCTGCTTTAAGTCTTGATGACTTGATGTTCCTCTTAAACTAAAAATGAGATCTCATTGCTTAGAGGCCGAGATAAAATTGGTGTCAGGCCTGTGATTTGCGATTTGACATATTCTTGGCAATATTTTGAGGGGGTCAAATCACAAATCACAGGCCTGACACCAATTTTTCTCTCTCTATGCGCTTTGTTCAGGTTCAGATTCGTCGATATTAAGCCCTTTGTCGATAATCTCTTGCGCTGTCGCTTTCACAGTAGCTAAACCTTCAGAAAACCCTAGAAGACGCATCATATTGTCCACATAACTAACTTCGGTGCTTAACTGGTCGTTAAGAGATTCAAGGACTGCGATTTTTTTTAGAAGTTGTGCTTTAGTCATATACTTCTCCTTGTTGTTTCCTTAGCCGATGGCTATGCCTTCATTAATGCGAATGACATGCCAATAGGCGAGGAACTCTACTATCATCTAACCACCTAAACATTAATATCTGATTAAGAACTAGTTACAATTACATTAAACCTTCAAATTCTAGCAAAATCTGCTTAATTGCTAGACCAGCCGAGAACCCCCCTATCTTGCCGTCACTAGCCAGAATGCGGTGACAGGGGACAATCAAGGGACAAGGATTGCGTCCACAGGCGTTACCAGCAGCGCGTGCACCTCGTGGGCAGCCCGTAGCTGCTGCCAATTGTTGATAGGAAAGCACACTCCCAAAAGGTTGGTGGCGTAGCACCATGAGGACATGTTTGGTATAGGGAGGAAGATAATCGAGTACCACAGGCAATTCGATGTCTGGCTGTTGGCGCTGACAGTAGCTGTGCACCCATTTAGCAACGTTTTGCTCTAGGGAGGCTTCCTTATCCCCAGAAAAGTGCCAGGAGAAAGTACTGGACTTAGGGTTAGGCAGCAATTGCACGTGGGATATGCCTGCCTTAGTCAAGGTAAAGTCCGCGATAAGCGCTGGCCCTGGAAGGTGATTATTCGTGTGCTGCATATTTATCCGTTTAAATAGTTTTTATTTGCGCTCTGTTTCGCTCTCTAATATACTCTATGCCAGCAATAATCACAAAAACAAGTCAAACGGAAGAACTATTTTGTCGAAACATTATCAAGACTATTTTTGGAAAAACGGCTCTCCCTATGGAATCTCCTCCTTTAAGCCTGGGGAGAGTGAAATTGTCGGTGCGACATATAAAATTGTCTCCGACCCCTACCACAAAAGAATTTCCATCGAGAAATATCATAACGGAGAGTTTACACAAGTGGTGTATGACTCAGCCTTATTTGATTTCAGGCACCTACAACCGGTCCACCAAGCCACTTGGCAAAAGACCGCTGTCAGTGAATCAGAGCAGCTTAGTATTTGTCACATCCGCAATCAAGATGATCGCCTGATCCTAATAGAAGAATATCGCTTTGATAATGGGCTGTGTCGAGAATGTCGCGCAAGCTCCCCTCAAGGTATTCTGTTGTCTGTGCAGAAGATCTATTATGAATCTCTCAATGATCCGTTCAACGGCGTCATTTTATTCGACAGCAATGACCATCAAGTCCTCAAGAAGCGCTATCAATTTGATACCGAAACCCAACAATTCACCGACCTCCTAGAAGAACAATGGGATATACAGAGGCAAAAGGCGAAAGGCGCAGCCTTGTAGCTTAGGCTTGAGCCCAATGTCATTAAGTTAAGAGATAAGTGATTTAATATTAGGGGTTCTAAAGAGCTCCAACGGAGCAAACAGGTGTAAAGCCCACAGTGTAGCGCTGCCGGCGCAAACTGTGGGGATACGAAAACAAATATAGAGCTCCAACGGAGCGGCCAGGTGTTCTTCCATGACATGACTACAGCACACCTGGTCGCTCCGTTGGAGCTCTTTTAACCTCTTCATAGTAAATTACTTACCTCTTAACTAAACGACATTGGGCTTGAGCCTGAGCTCGTTTTGCAGGCTTGAGCCTGCAACGCGCCCGCACGCGTCAGCGGTGCAGGGCGCGCTAACCTGTGGCAAAAGAGGATTTAGCATAGAGCATTAAGGCGTAAAGGCCTGAGGCGTTGGCGGCAGAGGCTTTGCGCAACATACGTGAGGCCGCAACACCGAGCGCGTCATGCATCGCTACCGCTCGCTGCGCGTGGCAGGCTAAAGCACTGCCAAAACGAGCTCAGGCTGAAGCCTAAGCTACAAAGCCTGCGGCTTTAGCCTTTATTTTTGGGCTCTGTTGTTTAAGAAATCGTACTGGTTCTTGCTCACAGGATTGCCGTTAAAATACCAGTCTGTTTTGCTCGCATTGCCGACATAGGTGGTTGCTGGGCCATGCTGTTGTCCCTTGTTCCACGACACCTCCTGCACCATGTCTTGTCCATCGCGATAGCGCGATTCGACACCATGCTTTTGTCCATCGACATAGGGCACGTCAGCATATTTCTCACCGTATTGATAAACAACTGTGTTTCCCTCTTGTTTGCCAGCAGACCAAGCCTCAATTGTATCTGGTTCGCCACCAGGATGATAGGTTTGTTTGGTCCCGTGCACCACGCCATTTTGATAAGGGATGGTGGCTTTTGGATTGCCGTTGGTATGGTACGTAGATTGCAATGTGAGTTGACCATCAACAATATTGTCGGTAGAAATGATTTGTCCATAATCGTCGCGCACAATACGAGTGCCTTGGTAATTATCCACACCGGCATCATTGTGATTTTGGATTGAAAAGTACTGTCCGCTTACTAAAGCATCACCACTGTACTGTTCAGTACTTCTGGGCGTGCCTCCCATATACCATGTGGATACTGTTCTTATGCCACGAGAAGAATCATAGACAATTTGGGATTGCGATGAGCCGTCGTAATAATATTCAGTTGTTTTGACTAACGTGCCCTGATTGTATGTTTCGATCTTTTGGATTTGGGAATTATGGGGAAAAGAATAGGTGGTATCACCATCTAAAACACCTGAAGTATAGCTTCTGGTGATAACAACGCCATCGGCCATGGTGGAAATGACAGAACCATGTTCGCCGCTAGCCGACCAGAAATCGGAAGGGACAGCGACACCATATTTATGGACATAAGTTTGTCCTAGCACATTAGAATCGTTATTATTTCGATGGCAAGCAGTGAATGTCAGAGCCAAGGAGGCGATGCTTAAAAAATATATAATTCGCATAGTTCAACCTACATTTAGTGGTTTTTAGAAAGAGGGATAGTATTAATATGTTTCAATACATGTTCGATAATGTGTGCATGTTCAGCATCGACTTTTTCCTGTGAAATTGTCTTTTCTTTATCGCGATAAAGAAAACGCAATGTCACATTTTTTAAGCCTTTGCCTAGTTTATCGCTGCGATACACGTCGAGCAAAGCAACACTTTCCAACACCTTAGAGGAGATGGAATGAATAGCATCAAAGATCTTGCCGATCGGTAGATCTTCTTCAAGGGTAACTGTCCAATCACGTTCAGAACCAGGATACATCGGGATAGCACGCATCCTAACATCTTCAGATTTGACCTTATACAAATCGTGTAGATTGATTTCGGCAAATAAAATACGTTGTGGCACATCCAGGCGCCGCAAAATCGAAGGATGAATTTCACCCAAAGAGCCAAGCTCCAGATTACCCACAAAAATACTCGCTTGACGCCCCGGATGGAGCGTTTTCAGATGGGTAGACTTAAACTTTACATCCGCAACCTTTAATTCACTTAGAAGATTTTCAACAATCCCTTTAAGGTCGAAGAAATCATATTCTTTAGGCTTTTCATCCCAGTGCATAGGTCGCGATTTGCCTGACAACACAATGGAAGCCATCGTTTGTTCACGATACTGCTCCCCATCTTTGAAGTGGATACGTCCGACTTCAAAGCCAGCGATATCTTGATTTTGGTGATCCCAATTGTATTTTACCGTTTCCAACAAGCCAGGAAGCAGTGAAGTGCGTAAAATCGATTGCTCCACAGATGTTGGATTAACAACACGTACCCATAGCTTTTCAGGCATTTCCGAAGCTTGTAAAGTCTCATGCAATATTGTTGGTCCAATCAAATCACATGTTAGAAACTCTTGCAACCCTTCTGAAATTAAACGAGAACGCACTTTCCGTTCAAAAATAAAGATAGGTGCATGTGGCAACATGGAAGCACGAAAACGACATGATGTTTTGTCGATATTATCATAGCCATAGATGCGAGCGACTTCTTCGACAAGATCTATTTCCTCTTGCACATCATTGCGATAGGTAGGCACTTCAACAGAGAATCCCCCTTGTCCATCATACGCTGCTATAAAATCCAACTTAGTGAAAATTGTTTCCACTTCGCTAGCATTGAGATGTGTGCCTAGCAAATCATTAATGCGTTTAAGTCGACATGTGATGCATTTTTTATCGAATTTCTTGGCAGCAATATCGATAGCACCATGATCTGCTATACCTCCACCGATCTGTTGAATCAGCATTATCACTCGGTTTATGGCTTTCAAGAGAAAGTTGGGATCACACCCTCGCTCGAAACGCTTGGACGCATCAGTCATCAACCCTAAATGCTTGCTAGTGCGCCGCACGACTGAAGGGGCAAAATAGGCAGCTTCTATTAATAAGTTTTTAGTCGACTCACTCACTTCGGAGTTGATCCCCCCCATGATACCAGCAAGAGCGACCGGTTTTGCCCCATCGCAAATGAGCAGGTCATAATCCTCTAAGAAACGTTCTTTTCCGTCGAGAGTGGTAAAAGACTCTGCAGGTTTCGCATTTTTGATTTCTAGCCGTTGATCGACTAATAGATCATAATCAAAAGCATGCAAAGGGTGTCCAAATTCAAGCATGACATAATTTGTGACATCGACAACATTATTAATCGAACGGATGCCACTTAATTCCAAACGCGATTTTAACCAATCAGGAGAAGGACCGATAGCTACACCGCGCATAATGCGACAAGCATAGCGTGGGCAGGCTTGAGGATTTTTTACTTCTACCCGCACAGCAGAGCTCACAGGAGAAGAGAGATCCTCTTCCACATTAGTTTGTGGGAAATTAACGGTTTTTCCGGTTGCAGCCGCCAGCTCACGAGCAACGCCTAACACACTGGCACAATGCCCAAGATTCGGTGTCAACGAGATTTCGAAAACTGTATCGGCATAAAGCTCTGCAACGTTAGTTCCTTCATTGATATGCGAAGCTAATTCAATGATCCCATCACCACTGGGAGGAAGTCCAAGCTCGTCGGCGGCACACAGCATCCCCAGTGATTCTACCCCACGTATTTTCGACTTTTTTATCGCAAAGATTTTACCATCAGCGTCACAAACACGAGCACCCACTTTCGCCAAAGCGGCTTTCATGCCGACATGACAATTGGGAGCGCCACAAACGACTTGCATCGTCTCCTGACCATCTGAAACGGTAGCAAGACATAATTTATCGGCTTGCGGATGCTTTTCAACAGCCAGGACTTTACAGACAACAACACCTTCGGCTTTTAGTGCGATTGTTTCGACGGCATCGACTTCCAATCCTGCCATTGTCAGTATTTTAGCAATTTCTTCGGGCGATTGATCAATCTGAATATATTCGGTCAACCAACTGAGTAAAATCTTCATAGATCCTTTAGGTCCTGAGATATTAGGGATTTTCGACCACAAGCATACGAATATAATAATAGAAAACAAGCCAAAAGAGACTGACACAGCAGTTCCCGCTAAATAAAGCAAATTTAACTCTGAAAAATTGTGTCGATCCGCTATACTGCCCTCTTTTGAATCTATATCAAACAGGAGAATTTATTATGCACGAACGTACACTTTCCATCATCAAACCAGATGCCATTGGCAAAAACCACATTGGCGATATCCTTTCACGCTTTGAAAAAGCCGGCCTTAAAATTGTTGCAGCCAAAATGATCCACCTATCTACAGAACAAGCTCAAGGTTTCTACGCGGTGCATAAAGAACGCCCATTTTTCAAAGACTTGGTGACATTCATGACCACAGGTCCTGTATTGATCACTGTTCTCGAAGGACACAATGCGATCGCAAAAAACCGCGAAGTCATGGGTGCTACAGATCCTAAAAAAGCAGCTCCTGGCACTATTCGCGCAGACTTTGCACATAACATTGACGAAAATGCTGTCCATGGCTCCGACAGCGCAGAAAATGCAGAAATAGAAATTTCTTATTTCTTTAAGCCTGTAGAAATTTGGAAGCGCACACGCTAAATACTATTATCTTAATATGGAGTCCTTAATGAAACAATTTGTTTTAACATTCCTGATCGCCCTTTTTACGGTTGGAACAGCGGCGCATGCAGAGCAAACGCTATCCATTATCAAACCTGATGCTGTGGAAGCCAATCATATTGGCGAGATCGTAGCACGATTTGAAAAAGGAGGTCTAAAGATCGCTGCCATGAAAATGACCAAGCTATCGCAGCAACAAGCCCAGGATTTCTATGCAGAGCACAAAGAGCGCCCATTCTTTGCCGACCTTGTGACCTTTATGACCTCAGGTCCATGTGTTGTCATGGTGCTTGATGGGAAGGATGCTATTGCTCAAAACCGCCAGCTGATGGGTGCGACTGATTATAAAAAAGCTGAACCATGCACGATTCGTGCTGACTTTGCCTGCTCTCACACAAAGAATGCGGTGCACGGCTCTGACAGCCCTGTAAGTGCTAAAAGAGAGATTGCGTTCTTCTTTACCCCGAACGAAATCTTCGCCAGATAGTTTTCTTAAGCCCCCGTGGTCGTGCCCTTGACCCACTAATTTCGTGCCCGTGCCCGTGCCCGTGCCCGACTTTTAGCAAACAAACGCTGAAGGCCTTTGAAAGAATCGCTCGCTAAAATCGGGCACGGGCGCGGGCACGGGCGCGGGCACGGGAGATGTCTCATGCAAAATACTCTACAGTTTGAATTCCATACCTAGATAGGTCCTACGGGCTTCTTCATTATTGACGAGCTCCTCAACGCTGCCCGAAAGGGTAACGCGCCCTTCAGCTACAATATAGCTGCGGTGCACGACTGAAAATATTTCACGGGCATTGTGATCGGTGATGAGGATACTAATATTCTTGGCAGCTAGATGTTGGACTAAATGCTTCACTTCGGCAATAGAAATTGGATCGATATTAGCGAATGGTTCATCTAACAACAGGAACGTGGGATTAGTCACCAATGCACGTGTGATTTCAAGGCGACGCCTCTCCCCACCTGAAAGTGCCTGCGCTTTCTTTTTTGCCAAAGATGTCAAATGCAATTCTTGCAGTAACTCATCCAAACGTTCTAAGCGCTCCTTGCGTGTGAGAGGTAAGCTCTCCAAAATGCATAAAATATTTTGTTCTACAGTCAAAGTACGAAATATGGAAGGCTCTTGAGCCAAATATCCCATCCCCATACGCGCCCGCTTATGCATAGGTTCTTGTGTGACATCGTTTCCATTAAAAATCACACGGCCTTTATCAGGCTTGATCAGTCCTACGGTCATATAAAAGGCCGTCGTTTTGCCGGCACCATTGGGTCCGAGTAGCCCAACAATTTCTCCTTGTTTGACAGAGAAGCTCAAACCGTTGACTACAGATCTGCCGCCATATGATTTGACCAGTTGGCACACTTCTAAACAATGTTGGGTGGGCTGTGGATCCATCGTAAAACTCCTTCTTATTTAGGCGTCTCTTTTTTATCGAGCAGGAATTTACGCCTCAATTGATCGAGCTCATGTTCCATAAAGCTAAAACGCACATTTCCCACCCCTTGGACCGATTCCTTTTTGGTGGCATGATCGCGAATAATCTTCAAGGTGGTGGCACTCACTTCTAGATTGTTGGCTTTATCATAAAAAAGCACGCGTTGCCCTGGTTTAGAAGTGAACACCATCTCTTTAGTCAGCGGATAGAATTCCACCCGTTCTGCTAGAGCATATTGTAGAACGGTCGAGGAGTCTTGCGGCGCCGCTGTTAGATGATTCCGTATCTTTACATTACCTAATAATACAACTTTAGTAGGCACAAAAGTATGCTCAAAATATTGATATTTAATTAATGCTCGATCAGCATAAATATCACCTCGCGCATCATAAAAATAAACTTGTTGTTCTTCAGGTATATTGCCTGTAGCATCAGGCACACTAAAAAGGCGCGTCTCCATCTTTTTATGATCAACTTTCACTGAACCATAACAGCGCAAGGAATGAGATAACGAGGCATCGTTGAAAGTTAAGAGCGTCTCCCCTTCCGTTTCCATAGCACTTAAGCTCTTTTGTCCCTGTTCAATGTGTTGAAATAAACGCAGTTCTTTAGCTGTCTGTAAATGCCCAAGTCCCTCTTGTTTGATATCAACGTGATCGCGTAGTGTGAGCACACCAGCAGCCTCATCCCATAGAAGCTGGTCAGCTGAAAATTCGATTGGATTTGTATTCATCGCCGGCTTCACGACTAACTCTGTATTGTTTTGTCGATTGAACAAAGGCTTTCTAGATCTAAGGAGTGTACCTTTGGCTTGTGTAAATAGTAGCTGCCGTCTGATTGTATCAATCACAATCTGCTTGGCAGTGATATGATCACCAGCGTTATTCTCAAGCTGACAGAAGCCTTCATTTGCATCTGCCAAAAAAGTGATCAAGCCAGGGAGAGGGTTACGCAAAGATAAGCCGCTATCAGTTGCATCGTGCTGGAATATTGCTTGTGCAGCTGTGATCGTGACATCGTGATTATAGGTCATATTGACATGACCATCAGCCAAGATTTCTTTGATAAAAGGTTTAACATTATCTTCTTTTGCCAACTGAATAAACAGCTGTAAGCTTTGCAAAATTAATGGTGCCCCTTCCTGGGTGCTATCGTGAAAAGTATGTGAATAGGTCACTAATGGATAGTCAGCATCTCCCGTGAATACGCCAGATAAAGTTTCGCTAAATAATTGTGCATGAGAGCAGGTCAACATCCCTCCTTGGCTTAATGATATGTTGACATCGTGATCTAAGTACACTTTTTCGATCTCTGCTTTGCCTTTCTGATCGGTAACGACAGAGGCTTGCTCGGCTTCCAGCTTTCCAAACTGATGCTTAGCTTTAAAGCTATGAGCTTTAAAATTTAGATCTTTGCCGCCTATTGAAAATTCTATTCGTTGAGCTACACCTTTGATCAAGGGCTGCATCTGATCATTTAATAAAATGCCCGTGACATTCGACATGACTTCAATGATATCAAAATTTTTCTCACGCCTTTCTAAAGCCATTTCTGCTTGTTCACTTTGCAAGCGCAGAATCTGTTTTTGCCCACCTTTGTTTAGATACAACTCCTTTTGTAGGCCTATGCGCTGCTGTCGAGCCGTATGTCCGTCGCTATTGACGTTAGAATCTGGATAAGCCAGTTGCTGATAAGCCAGCTGATCTTGCTGATTATAACTTCCTAGAGTGAAATAGAAGCATGCCCATGTGACAATAAGCAGCAAAAAACCTATCAGCAATGGCTTATAAAAACGCATACATGCCTTATTAACTTGTTTGCACAACTTCATAGAGTCTAACAAGCACATCGATGAGGTGTGGTAGATCTTTAAAGTCTAGCACCGATGATGCATCACTTTTAGCCTGGGCTGGATTGGGATGCGCCTCCATGAATAGGCAATTAACACCTACAGCAACAGCAGCCTTTGCTAACACAGGCACGAATTCTCGCTGTCCTCCTGAACTATCCCCTTTTCCTCCTGGCAGCTGTACAGAATGTGTCGCATCAAAACAAACAGGCACTCCAAAATCCTGCATGATAGGAATACCCCGCATATCACTGACAAGGTTGTTGTAACCAAACGTTGTCCCTCTATCCGTCAAAATAACATTAGGATTTCCCACAGAACGGATCTTATCAACCACATTTCTCATGTCCCAAGGGGCCATGAATTGTCCCTTTTTCACATTAACAATTTTTCCTGTTTGTGCTGCCGCCACTATCAAATCAGTCTGACGGCATAGAAAAGCTGGAATTTGTAGTACGTCACACACTTCTGCCGCCGCCACAGCTTCTTCAGGGGAATGGATGTCTGAAGTGACTGGCAAATCGAGCGTCCTTTTCACCTTTTCTAAAATGCGCAATCCTTCCTCAATGCCTGGTCCACGAAAGGATGAAATCGACGAGCGGTTAGCTTTGTCATAGCTTGACTTAAAGATGAAATTCACCGAACGAGCGGCTAAGATCTTTTTGAGCATTTCAGCAGCATACAGCGTATGGTCTTCACTTTCAATGACACATGGACCTGAGATGATGGTTAAAGGATGACCTTTACCGATAAAGAATTTTTTAAGCGGGATGGAATGCATATTTTTCCTATGGGGTATTTCATCAAACATACTGATATTCAACAAGTACAGTAGCATAACATAACCGAGGAATTTAATAAATTACCAAGTGTAGTCTATCGCTTGCCTCACTCATCCCGTGCCCTTGCCCTTGCCTGGCTGGTAACCAAGAAAGTATTGTAGTCTTACTTGCTAAGGCAAATTTTCCAAAACGTTTATTTTGCAAAAATCGGGCACGGGCACGGGCAAGGGATCTGGCCACGAAAACTAATGCTTGAAAATATGAGGAAGAATCGCTAAGCTAGATCTTTGATTTCTATCCTTATGGACTGATAGCTCAGTGGATAGAGCACCCGCCTTCTAAGCGGGTGGTCGTAGGTTCGAATCCTACTCAGTCCGTTTTCCACTCTTTACATAAAAGCAAAAGCGAGCATCTAAAAAGCGGTCAAGCCCATTATATGCTCGCTTCAGTGACGTGTGTAAACGTCAGAAAACGCTATGTTATGATGAGAATTTATTCGGAAATTTCAGCAGGCGTGCCGTTTTCTTCCAAAATCTCTAAGTTTACACGAATGCCATTACGGCTTGCTACTGACATGAGAAGAGTTCTGATGGCATTAATTGTTTTGCCTTTCTTTCCGATAATCTTTCCAATGTCAGATTTTTCAACAGACAATTCGATAATCAATGTCTGTGTACCACCGATTTCGTTGATTTTAACTTTGTCTGGATGGTCAACTAAATTCTTCACAATGTAGGCTACAAACTCTTTCATACCTCGATCCTTGTTCAAGAGTAAAATGGTTCCTAGGAGTATGGCAATAGCGTTGCGTTGCCCCTTGTTGTCAGGTTAACTTATTTTTCTATAATTCGGCTATAGAAAAATTTTTTGCTAATTATTTTTTTTGATCGCGCGACTCTTTAAATCTTCAAAACCGGCGTGCACTTCAACATTTTCTAATATACCATGGCGCATTAGAAAATGCTGTTGTTATCAATTTAAATTTGTGTTTTGCTAAATTTGGTCAAATGAACATAATTCTTCGAGCCAAACGCTGTACTCAACGTGACTCAAATTATAAAAAATTCGTCAACGCCAAGCAAAAGGAATTAGCTAGCTTAATCGGCACTTCTAAAACAACAGGAACTATTCGAACTTCGAATGATTAACACATGACACATCATCCTGCCGGTCATAAACTCGCCACCCTGCTCCTTATCTATTCTAATACTTTCGCTTGCCTTCTTAATTCCCATAAAACCTCAGCTCCCCCCAACTTTTCCATACTCTCTCAGTACCGCACCACCTCCACCTCCCCTATTCTCACAGCAGGCTGCCCTTGCCCCTCAAAACCCGGCCTACCAGGACCTCAAGGTCCAACCGGACCAAGAGGACTCACTGGCCCTACTGGCCAGATTGGTCCCACTGGACCTGCTGGTCCCACAGGCCCGACCGGACCTGCCGGACCTAAAGGATCGACAGGAGTTCCGGGAGCATCTGGTCCCACAGGACCAACCGGACCTGCTGGCCCAAGCGGACCCATGGGACCTGTTGGACCGACAGGTCCTGCAGGAGCAGCAGGAGCAAAAGGTGCCACAGGAGCGACCGGTCCGACCGGCGCCTCCCTTTCAGGAGATATTGGAGCTACAGGAAAAACAGGAGATCGCGGCGCTTCAGGAGCAATAGGCTTTACTGGCATGACAGGTACAGAAGGATCGTTTGGTCCTACAGGAATGACAGGCCCCACAGGTCCAACAGGCGCTGGAGGTGGACCCACAGGGCAAACTGGAGGTTTAGGCAGCACAGGCGCAACTGGTAGCACAGGACAAACTGGAGAGACTGGGCTGACGGGGATGACAGGGATGACTGGCATGACAGGTCCAAGTGGAAGCACTGGCATCAGTGGACAGCAAGGTTCTACTGGGTCGACAGGATTTGAGGGATCTGTGGGCCCCACAGGAGAGACTGGCGTGACAGGAACTGTTGGGATAACAGGCATGACTGGCATGACGGGCTCAACAGGACTCACCGGTATGAGAGGTGAAACAGGATTCTCTGGTGCCACAGGCCCCACAGGGCTCACAGGAGTGACTGGCCCAACCGGTCTGGTAGGTTCCACAGGTCAGGAAGGGATGACCGGCCTCACAGGTGCAACAGGACCAACAGGTTTTTCAGGAAGCCAAGGCAGCTCGGGAGCTACTGGCGTAATAGGAATGACCGGTGAAACAGGAGCCACTGGCCTAAGTGGAGCCAGCGGGATGATCGGTCAGACTGGGCTCACAGGTGCCACTGGTCCCACTGGACTAACAGGTCCCACCGGAGCAGAAGGCCAAGTGGGCATGACAGGCTTGACAGGCATGACTGGAGCTACCGGTGCGACAGGATCTGACGGCTCGATGGGCATGACAGGGATGACTGGACTTGCCGGTGCCACCGGCGCAACAGGCAACACAGGCAGCACTGGCATGACAGGACCTACAGGTCTAGCAGGCATGACAGGTGCTACGGGAGAAACAGGAGGAATTGGGTTAACGGGCCAAAGCGGCCTCACAGGTATGACAGGACACACTGGCCTAACAGGCTCTATAGGCCTAACAGGTAATTTAGGTCCTACAGGGCTCACAGGAGCTACAGGATCAACAGGTGCCACAGGAATCAGTGGTGCCATGGGTGAAACAGGTTTGAGTGGCGCGACTGGCCCCACGGGATTTAGTGGGTCTACTGGCCCGACAGGCTTGAGCGGTACAACAGGTCCCACTGGCCTCACAGGCTATACCGGAGCAACAGGCACAACAGGGCAAACCGGACCTATTGGTTTGACAGGGCCGACAGGCTTGACTGGTGCCACCGGACAGACAGGCGAAACTGGTCTTAGCGGCATCACGGGATATACCGGTTTAACAGGACAAACCGGACCCACCGGCCTGACAGGTGAAACAGGATCCACAGGGCACACAGGAGAATCTGGACCAACCGGACTGACAGGCCAGACAGGCCAGACAGGCTTAACCGGTCAAACAGGAGCCACCGGTTTGTCAGGAGCGACAGGACAAACCGGCTCTACCGGCTTAACTGGTGCAACCGGCCTATCTGGAGCCACGGGACCAACAGGACTCAGCGGACTCACAGGAGTGACTGGACAGAGCGGTACAACAGGCTTATCAGGAACCACAGGATTGAGCGGTGCCACAGGTCCCACAGGCTTAACCGGGTTAACAGGTCCGACAGGCTTAATAGGACTCACAGGTTTAACTGGTGCCACCGGCGCAACAGGATTAACTGGTTATACAGGTGAAACAGGCCCCACAGGACTTACGGGATTAACAGGTGCAACAGGACTTAGCGGAGCAACCGGCACTACAGGCTTAACCGGAAACGCAGGACAAACAGGCTTAAAAGGAGCTACAGGACCCACCGGTTTGACAGGATTAACAGGAATGACAGGACCCACTGGATTAAGCGGTGCCACAGGCCTGACAGGACTCACCGGTAGTACAGGCCCTACAGGCCTGACAGGTCAAACTGGCCCAACAGGTTTAACCGGCACCACAGGACCGACCGGTTTACCCGGAGAGACAGGCTTAACGGGCATGACAGGCTTAATTGGTGAAACAGGCTCCACGGGCTTGACAGGACAATCAGGCCTCCAAGGTATAAGTGGACTAACCGGTGCTACCGGTCTCACTGGCATCACTGGACCCACAGGCTTAACAGGAGAAACCGGCGCCACAGGCACGACAGGACTCACAGGCATCACTGGACCCACAGGCTTAACAGGAGAAAGCGGCACAACTGGTAGCACAGGGTTCAGTGGTCCCACGGGCCTCACCGGTTTGACAGGTGCCACTGGACAGACTGGATTGACCGGCGCCACAGGCTTAACTGGCGCTACGGGCCCTACCGGTTTGACTGGCTTTACTGGAACGACCGGAGCGACAGGGCTGACTGGATTGACAGGGATAAGCGGCCTGACAGGCCACACAGGCTTGACAGGATTAACCGGCAGCACCGGTCCCACAGGTTTTACAGGACCTACCGGGCTCACTGGCCAAACAGGATTTACTGGCACCACAGGCCTAACAGGTGCAACAGGCCCTACCGGCTTGAGCGGTGACACTGGCCCCACTGGCCCCACTGGATCTACAGGTACAACAGGGTTAACCGGCACAACTGGAACAACAGGCCTTTCCGGTGAGACAGGCCTTTCCGGCACAACAGGATCAACTGGCTTGACAGGCTTGACAGGAGAAACAGGTCCAACCGGACCTACCGGTTTTACTGGTGCCACCGGAACCGCCGGCCTGACCGGCGAAACAGGACTCACCGGCACAACAGGAATGTCTGGACCAACAGGCTTAACCGGATTCACTGGGGTGACGGGTCCCACGGGTCTTACAGGACTCACCGGCGAAACCGGACTGACTGGCAGCACTGGATCAACAGGAACAACAGGTCTCACAGGGACAACAGGATCAACCGGACTGACTGGACAATCAGGCACCACAGGACAAACTGGTCCTACTGGTCTGACAGGATTAACAGGCCAAACTGGTCCCACGGGACTTAGCGGTACGACAGGATTCACAGGAGCGACAGGCTGGAGTGGCCTGACCGGCTTGACGGGGACGACAGGCTTATCGGGGGTAACAGGCCTGACCGGATTCACTGGTGACACTGGTCTTACAGGACTAACAGGTCAAACAGGAGCGAGCGGGCTAACGGGACTCACAGGCCTGACAGGTTTAACAGGAAATACAGGCTTAAGCGGTTTGACAGGTTCAAGTGGCTTAACCGGTACAACAGGAGTGAGTGGTGCGAGCGGGCCTACCGGACTCACAGGAATCACTGGCACTACTGGCTTAACCGGAGCCACAGGGACAACAGGCCTTACAGGCCTATCTGGATCCACAGGACTCACCGGGCTCTCTGGAAACACTGGAGCAAGCGGACTTACCGGTACCCCTGGAGTGACAGGACTCACTGGCATGACAGGTTTGACAGGCTTCACTGGTTTGAGTGGATCTATTGGTACAACAGGACTTACCGGCACCACAGGAGCAACAGGTGTCACCGGTTTAATAGGCAGCACGGGCTTAAGTGGATTGACTGGTGCAACAGGCAGCACCGGCCTTACCGGCTTGTCCGGCTTAACAGGTGCAACGGGAACAACAGGTTTTTCAGGTTTAAGCGGTTTAACCGGATCGACAGGTGAAACCGGCTTAACTGGAGCGACAGGGCCTACTGGACTAACAGGCATGAGTGGACTTACCGGACTCACCGGCCAGACTGGAGCCACAGGCCTAACCGGAGCCAGCGGATCTAGCGGTCCAACAGGCTTCACTGGCCTAACAGGTTTAACCGGCCTAACAGGCAACACAGGAGTTACCGGCTTAACAGGGTCCACAGGCACAACAGGTGTAACAGGTTTGACAGGGCTTACAGGCTCAACCGGAACAACTGGAACCACCGGACTAACTGGATTCACTGGACTGTCAGGCACAACAGGCGTAACGGGAGCAACCGGCAAC
>Ga0206894_1059_pt1 | contig 26356 bp, 25 predicted proteins | sample Alteio_BWOrgHeat_54_FD_152953 | JGI IMG/M metagenome (GOLD analysis project Ga0206894, IMG submission 152953) | Enriched cells from forest soil in Barre Woods Harvard Forest LTER site, Petersham, Massachusetts, United States -... | ecosystem: Environmental > Terrestrial > Soil > Temperate forest >...
GATGGGAGAGCCAGGTCACCACGCCTATGTGATGATGTCCGGACAGGTCCGTGTAACAACCGTCGACGAAGACCATCAAGAGGTACTGGTGGATGAGCCCGGCGACGGCGAGTTCTTCGGATTCGCCTCCATGCTGGAACAGACTCCGCATCAGACCACGGCGGTGGCGATGCAGGAGACATCCTGCCTCGAGATCAGCCGCGACGACATCGCCGTGCTATTGCAACGCAAACCAATGGCCGGGATGGACATGCTAACCGTGCTTGGTCGTCAATTCCATGCATCACAGCAGTTGGTACGAGGCCGGGCCAGCCGCAATATTAACGACATAATCGAAGAGGAATCGAGCTTCGGCGAGCGTATCGCCGACTCAGTCGCGGGATTCGGCGGGTCGTGGACGTTCATCCTAACCTTCCTCACCGTTCTGGTGGTCTACACTGCGCTCAACATCGGCTTGGGTCATAAAGCCTGGGATCCGTACCCTTTCATTCTGCTGAACCTGTTTCTGTCCATGCTTGCAGCCATCCAGGCGCCGGTCATCATGATGAGCCAGAACCGCCAGGACAAAAAAGACCGCGCGCGTGGCGAATTGGACTACGACGTCAACCGCCGTGCCGAATCGGAGATTCAGGGTCTGGCAAACAAGCTAAATCAATTAACCGACAAGATCGGCGACGTAGACGATCTGATGCGAGCGCATCTGAAACTCAATGGCGACTCGAAGAACCCCACATAGCGCAACAGCATAGCTTTCAGCCATCTTTACAGGTAACTCGTCAACGCGCATACTAGGCGTCAACTTTCTCCGGCGAGGCGCGCATCGTAGATACCGTCTTCACCTCAACCCCTAACTCAACGGCATTCACGCTGTGCAGCGCGCTTCGTCTCGCATCGCCGTGGCCACAAAGCTACGATCCCGCGCACCACTGGCTGCTCTCGGCAGTATTGGCGGCACTGCCGCTGCTGGTTCTTCTAGTGGCCATGGCGGGCCTGCGCATCAAAGGGCATCTCGCCGCGCTTGCCGGCCTGGCTACAGCGCTGCTCATCGCGCTGGTAGTCTTCCACATGCCACCCCGGATGGCACTTCTCGCGACCGGCCTCGGCGCAGCATATGGGATCTTTCCCATCTGCTGGATCGTCTTTCCCGTCCTCTTCCTCTATCAGCTAAGCGTCCGTGCAGGAAGGTTTGCCTTGCTGCAGGAGTGTTTTATCGGTGTAACCGAAGACAGCCGGCTACAGCTTCTGCTCATCGCCTTCGCGTTCGGATCATTTTTTGAGGGGGCAGCCGGCTTCGGAACGCCGGTCGCCGTCTGCGGAACAATCCTCATCGGCCTCGGCTTCTCCCCTTTGCAAGCGGCAGGCCTGGCGCTGCTTGCGAACACCGCCCCAGTGGCCTTCGGCGCAATTGGAACCCCCATCGTCGCGCTACACGGCATCACCGGGTTAGACACGATGCTGCTCTCTCGCGTCATCGGCCGCATCATCGCTCCCTTCTGTGTACTAGTACCGTTCTGGCTCATATGGGCCTTCGCAGGTTTCAGTGCGATGCTGGAGGTGTGGCCTGCGATCCTGCTGGCAGGCTCGACCTACGGCCTTACACTGCTCGCAATATCGACATTCCACGGACCATGGCTGGTCGATATCACTGCGGCAAGTCTCAGCATCGCTGCTCTCGTCGCCTTCATTCACATCTGGAAACCGAAGCGGACTCTCAATGCCGCACTCCAGGACATCACGCAGGACTCCGGCACAATCATCACCGACCGCAGCGCGACCGCATTTCGCGCCGCAGTCCCATGGATCACACTGACACTCTGTGTCGTGTTCTGGGGGATGCCCCGCATCTCGCAGTGGCTGGACGCAGCCACCAGTGTTCGAATCCCTATTGAAGGCCTGCACAAGATGGTGCTGCGAATGCCTCCGGTCGTACCCATTCCTACGGCTGAAGCGGCCATCTTCAACTTCAACTGGCTCTCCGCGACAGGCACGGGCATCTTCATCTCTGCTTTACTTGCAGGTTTTTTCATGGGACTCAAGTCACGAGAAATATGGCAAGTCTTTCTACAGACCGCCATCTCCTTCCGCTTCACAGTCATTACCATCGCCGCGCTAATGGCCATCGGCTTCATTACCCGCTACTGCGGTATGGACGCGACCCTCGGCCTCGCCTTCGCGCGCACCGGAGTCTTCTATCCTTTCTTCGGCACGCTGATAGGCTGGCTGGGAACGGCCTCCACCGGCTCCGACACATCCTCGAACGTGCTCTTTGGCAATCTGCAAAAGCTGACGGCGCAACAACTCGGTATCTCTCCCTACCTGATGGCTTCGGCGAACTCGACCGGTGGAGTTATGGGCAAGATGGTCGCGCCACAGAGCGTCGTTGTCGCCACCACGGCTACCGACACCTACGGCACCGAAGGCACCCTCCTTCGCTTCGTCCTGCTGCACAGCATCGCACTGGCCTGCCTCATGGGGCTGCTTGTCACTCTCATCGCATATTGGCCCGCACTCAACCGCATAGTACTTCGCTAGCATCAATGCGCAAGCAGTATTCGAAGATCGCGCAGATTATTCCCTGTCGGCCCTGTCACAACTGTGTCCTCCAACTGCGTCAGCAGCGAATAAGAATCGAATTCGGCCAGCGCATCAACGACAGAGTGCTTCAGAACGGACGCACGCTCAACAGTTCTTCCGTCTACAAGTGCCCCGGCCGCAGAACTGTTGCCATCCACGCCATCGCTACCGCCGCTGAGCACGACGATCCCCTCACCAGCGATCTGCCTCGCGCACAACAACGCAAAGTGCTGGTTACGTCCGCCCCTTCCCGCAGCTCTCGGCGGCACTCGCACGGTAACCTCACCTGCGGACAGCAGACATGCGCTTTCTTTCTTTGCTCTCATCGTCCGCAGCCGATCCACAAGATACGTCGCCGCCTTTTCGGCGCTCCAATCGTCGCAGCGGTTGTCGATCTCGACCGACCATCCCAGTTCCACCGCACGAGTGGAAGCTGCCTCTTCAAGCGATGCACTATCCAACAGCACGCTCCAACTCGACCGCGCAAACATTGCATCCCCGGGCTTCGGCGTCTGAGTCAATGCCTTGGACTCCAGCATCTTCGCGATTACCGCAGGAAAGCGTTCCATCAATCCATACTCATCCACAATCCGGTACACATCCTCTACCGTGCTGCAATCTGGCAGCGTCGGCCCTGAAGAGAGCGCATCCAACTCGCCTGGCGGCACATCCGAAACAAAGAGCGTCACCTGCTCCGCCGGGGCCGCCGCCGCCGCAAGCCGCCCACCCTTCACCGCCGAAAGATGTTTCCTCACAGCATTCATCGCAGCGATAGGTGCACCGCTCTCCACCAGCGCCTTGTGCGTCGCAACAATGGTCTCGAGCAACAGATCCGGCCACAAAAACTGCTCCAGCATCGCGGAGCCGCCGCCGCTTATCAGGAAGACCACCAGATCCCTCTCCGTCAGCGATCCAAGCGTCTTCAAAACATCCGCCGCTGCCGCAACCGAAGCCTCATTCGGGCTGGGATGTCCACCGCAATACACACGAAATGCCAGCGGCAAAGCCTCTCCCGACGCTCCCCCCACAACAATTCCTTCAAATCGTTCCGCGTCATTCCCCGCCTGCCGCAGAAAAGATGAAACCAGTGGATGAGCGGCTTTCCCAATCGCAACAATCAGACAACGCTCGTACTCGCGTAGCAAATAACGGCGCCCATCAATCTCCACCGCCCCGTTACTGAAGCGCACTTGCCGTTCCATCGCAGGCTCAACCCGCGAGGCCTTCAACGCATACAAAAATATATCAAGCGCATCCTCGCGAGCATTATTCATGTCCGCTACGATCCCGCGCCGTCAACCGTCATCACCCGCAGTGCAGGCGCAACGATTAGCCGCGCCTCCGTGCGAGCCTGAATTTCCACGACATCCATCCCCTCTGCTATCTCGGTCAACACCAGCCCCTCCGGCTTAACCTGAATCCAGCAGAGCTCCGTGACGATGTCGTGCACGACACTCTTTCCCGTCAGCGGCAACGTACACTCCTTCAAAATTCTCGATGCCCCATCCTTGGTTTGGTGTTCCATCGCAACGATCACCCTCCGCGCTCCGGCCACCAGATCCATCGCCCCGCCCATGCCCTTCACCATCTTTCCTGGAATCGTCCAGTTGGCAAGATTACCGCGCTCATCCACCTGCATCGCACCGAGCACGCTCATATCCATGTGCCCACCGCGAATCATTGCGAACGATTCCTCGCTGCCAAAAAATGAGCACCCCGGCAACCCCGTCACTGGCTGCTTACCGGCATTAATCAGATCCGGATCAGCCTGCTCATCCGCAGGTGGCGGCCCAACACCGAGCATCCCATTCTCCGACTGAAACATCACGTTCATTCCCGCAGGAATATAAGCCGCGATCATCGTCGGCAAACCGATCCCCAGGTTGACGTAGAAGCCATCCTTGAACTCCAGCGCAATCCGCCTCGCGATCCGTTCCTTGCCGGTCAAGATGCACCTCCCGATTGGATAAACTTCGATTCAATCGGCTTCCGATATTCCACGCCAACTACGATGCGATTCACATAAATCCCCGGCGTTACAATCCGATCCGGGTCGAGCATCCCCGGCTCCACCAACTCCTCCACCTCGGCAATCGTCAGCTTCGCGGCAGTAGCCATTACGGGATTGAAATTCCGCGCCGTCTTCCGATAGACAAGGTTGCCATAGCGATCCCCACGCCACGCCTTAATCAGCGCGACATCCGCATGCAGCGCCTTCTCCATCACATATTCGCGCCCATCAATCTCACGCGTCTCTTTTCCTTCCGCGACAATCGTGCCAAGCCCCGTCGGAACATAAAACGCTGGAATTCCCGCACCACCCGCGCGAATTCTCTCCGCCAGCGTCCCCTGCGGAACCAGCGTCAAGTCAAGCTCACCGCGCAGCACCAGCGACTCCAGTTTGCGGTTCTCCCCCACATAGCTGCCAATGTGCGAGGCAATCATTCCCGCCTCCAGCATCAGGCCCATGCCAAAGCCATCGACGCCCATATTGTTGCTGATCGTATGAAGTCCTGTAATCCGCCGCTTCACCAAAGCCGTGATCAGGTTCTCCGGAATGCCGCAAAGTCCAAACCCACCAAGCATGATCGTCGAGCCAGAGACGATATCGGCGACGGCGGCATCCGCGGATGGAACGACTTTATTCATCCTTCAAAATCCAGAGAACAAGGTCCAGAGAAGCCCCGCGCGGCGGAAGTGAACACACCGCGCAGGTCCAGCGCTTACTTTGCTTGCGTCGTAAAGGTAAAGGTGGTCGTGCTATGCCGCGTCTCACCCGGCTTCAACTCCGTCGTCGGGAACGAAGGATGATTCGGCGAGTCCGGAAAATGCTGCGTCTCCAGACACAAAGCAGCATTTTTCACATGCCCTTCCTGCGCTTTGCCGAACTTCGTCCCATCCAGAAAGTTGCCCGAGTAAAACTGCACGCCCGGCTCCGTCGTTGTAACAGTAAGCACTCGTCCGCTGCTCGGATCGTAGACCCGCGCCGCTGTCTTCGTCTCACCATTTTGCCCGCGAAGCACCCAGTTGTGGTCGTAACCGCCGGCAATCTTTAGCTGCTCATTATCATCGTGGATGCGCTTGCCAATCACAGTCGACTTGCGGAAATCGAACGGTGTTCCTTCAACAGGAGCAAGCTCTCCAGTCGGGATCAATCCAGCATCCACCGGCGTAAATTTGTCGGCGGGAATCATCATCTCGTGATTGAGAATCGTTCCCTTGCCATCGCCCGCCAGATTGAAATAGGCGTGGTTCGTCAGGTTGACCACAGTGGGCTTATCGGTCGTTGTGCTGTAGTCGATACGCAGCGCACCATGGTGCACCGTATACCGGACATGCGCGGTTAGCGTACCAGGATACCCCTGATCCCCATCCTTGCTTACCAGCGTCATCTCCACGCCATCGGCAATCTCGCGTGCTTTCCACACCAGCTTGTCGAAGCCTATGTTGCCACCGTGCAGCGAGTTCGCATTGTTGTTCACCGGCACCTGATACTGGTGGCCATCGATCGAAAACTTACCCAGCGCTATCCGGTTTCCATACCGGCCTACGATCGCGCCGAAGTATGTCGTCTTGTCCTCGAGATAGCCGTCCAATCCGCTGTAACCCAGAACAACATTCGCCACCTTGCCATCGCGGTCCGGCGTCTTGATCGAGACCACCCGCGCGCCATACGTCATAACCTGAGCTTCGATACCCTCAGCCTTGAGCGTGTAAATATCCACAGGCGTGCCGTCGGATGTGTTTCCGAATGCCGCCTTCGTCACGGAACCGTGCGCTGCCATTGCAGTTGTCATGGTAAGCAGAATAACCCTTGCCAAACTCTTCGTCATTTTTTCTCTATCCCTTCGCCCTCCGAATTCCACCCCTGGCGCATTCGCCACGAGATAACGCATACCGGAGCAACCTCGCCAATATACTTCAACTGTTGCGCCGTAACGAAACGACGGTAAGATTGGGCGTCAAATCAATCAACCTCAGGACGGCTATGAAACTTCGCCCCGGCGTTTTTGCTCTGCTGACCCTCGCGCTCTTCTGCCTTTCCTGCCTTCCTCAAAACGCCAACAATGCGCCGGCTGATCATTGGGTTGGCACATGGGCAGCAGCACCAATCCCCATGCCAAACACCGAAGGTATCTTCGGCGCCGCCGACACTACCTACCGCGAGATCGTTCACATCTCTCTCGGCGGACCGCGCCTTCGCATCGTCCTCTCCAACGAGTTCGGCCTCGATCCCCTCACCATTAACGCGGCCAGCATCGCGCTGCCCAGCACAGGCAGCGCGATCGACCCGACCTCCGCCACTCCCCTCACCTTCGGCGGACGCCCCTCCATCACTATCCCCGCCGGAGCCCTCGTCGTCAGCGACCCCGCCAACCTCAAGTTAGCCCCCTTTGCCGACGTAACCGTCAGTCTCTTCGTTCCAGCGCAGCCCATGCGGCAGATCACACATCACAGCTACGCCGACCAGACCAGCTACACTGCCCCAGGCAACGTCGTCAGCGCCAAAGTCTTTGAGTCTCCCACCAAAATCGCCAACTGGCCGTTCCTCAAAGGCATCGACGTCATGGCCGACAGCAAAGCCGCCTCCATCGTTGCCTTCGGCGACAGCATCACGGACGGCGTTCTCAGCACTCGCAACGCAAACGCCCGCTGGCCCGACGACCTCGCTCGTCGCCTCCAGGCCAACAAGAAAACTGAGAACCTGGGAGTTCTCAACCAGGGAATCGGCGGCAACCGCATCCTGCACGACGGTACCGGCCCTAATGCCCTCGCCCGTTTCGACCGCGACGTCCTCGCCCAGGCAGGCGTCAAATATCTCATCATCATGGAAAGCATCAACGACATCGGCCACGCCCAGGATCCGGTCAATCCCTTCGATGTCGTTCCCGTCGAAGACATCATCGTCGGTCTCGGTCAACTCGCCACTCGAGCCCACACTCATGGCATCAAGGTCTACGGCGCTACTCTCACCCCCTATGTCGGAGCCAAATACGCCTCCCCCGCTGGCGAAGCCATGCGTCAGGCCGTCAACAAATGGATCCGCACCACTGACCAACTCGATGGCGTCATCGACTTCGACAAAGCCACGCAAGACCCTGTCCATCCCAGCGTCTTGGCCCCCGCCGCCGACTCCGGCGACCACCTTCACCCCGCCGATGCCGGCTACAAGATCATGGCCGACTCTATCGATCTCAGCCTCTTCACCAAATAATCTCGTTATTTATTGTGATCTTCCAAAACGATCAATACTTTTCCTCGAGCGTGTCCTTCTTCCAAATACTTGATAGCCTCAGGGACCTCGCTCAACCTGTAACGCCTATCGATGACCGGTGTTACCTTTCCGGCCTGAATAAGCTCGCACAAGGTGGTCAGGTCTTCCTTGCTGGCCTTCGCAAGAACCCCGACCAGCTTTTGGCTTCCAAACGCTGACAACACCAGCGACTTGATCAAGCGAGTTATAGGGCGCATCATCCAACGATCGCTTGGACCGCCAGCTCCTACATATATCCCTTTCGGATTCAAGACACTCCTGCATACCGACAACGGATGTTGCCCGATGCAATCGAAGAACAGGTCGTAACGCTGCCCGTTCCTGGTGAAATCCTCTCGCGTGTAATCGATGACGTGCTCTGCGCCGATGGATTGAACCATCTCCACATTCCTCGTACTGCATACGCCGGTTACGTCCGCGCCGAACGACTTGGCGATCTGCACGGCGAACGTACCCACCCCTCCCGATGCACCGTTAACCAAGACCTTCTGTCCCGGCTGAAGTCTCCCCCTATTGCGAAGGCCCTGCAATGCGGTGAATGCTGCAATTGGCACACAAGCCGCTTGCTCGCATGTCACGTCATCCGGCTTCACCACCAATGCGGACTCGCGAGCACACGCATACTCGGCGAAAGCTCCCTTGCAGGTACCGAACACAGGATCGCCAGGTTTAAAGCGCGTTATGTTCTTGCCGATCGCTTCAATCTGACCAGCCACATCAGCGCCTAGTCGCGTGACCTTTGGCTTAAGCAGCCCAGCCACGATGCGAACACCGTATGGAGTGCCTCTCATGAAGTGCCAGTCATATGGATTGACGGAAGCCGCACAAACTTTTATCAGTACTTCATCGTCTGCTGCAGTAGGATCTTCGACCTCTTCAAATCGAAGAACATTGGGTGAACCATACTCGCGATAAACGATGGCTTTCATCGGTTTCCTCCCAGCGCCCGTTTGATCGAGTGAGTACACGATACGCTTGTGGAGACCCATAAAAGAGTGCGTCGGCGATTCTGCAACAACTACCAATACTGACCAGTCAACACCCGACCATTGAGCTATGAATCAGGTACGGTTCTTATTCACAATCAACCGTAACTGCAATCAACTCCTCCTTATGCGCGACCGTTGTAGATCCATCCCCAAAGCGAGTCCGCAGCCAATGATTTGCAGGCTCCGAATAGAATCTGGCGACCAGTTCCCCGAGCACTCCCGATAGAACGATCACGGCAACGAAGAGAAGCGGAATGAGGCTCATGGGCTTTCCGGCTCTCTTGAACAGGTTGAAGAACGCGAAGACAATAAACATGTGAGTGAGATAAATCTCATAGCTGCGCCGTCCGTATACCAACAACGGATTGAAGATGCGAGGGGCTTGCCATCTCGTCTGTGCGGCAGCAACAATCAACATGCAGGTCCCCACAGCAAGGAGTGTCATTCCCAATCCAACACTATCCAGACCGAGCCTGTTCACCTCTCGCGAGAAGCCCAGACACAATACCAGTAATGCCGAACCAATTCCAACAAAGATCATGAGCGCTGGACGGCCAAAAGAACGACGCGCCGCAAACAAAGCAGTCAGGCAGCCTAACGCAATGGCATCCATGCCCCCGAGATAGGAGTATTCCTGCCACGTCTCATTCCCGTGAGCGAGAACCGTTCGCCCGAACGGCCCGAGCACCACGAACATCACGAGGAACACCACCAGCCACTTACCTCGGCCTAATAAGTAGCAAGCAAGCGGAAAGAAGAGATAGAACGTCTCTTCCACCGAGAGCGACCACAAAATATCCCAATTGCCTGGCAAGTAACCCTTCGTAGCTTCCAAAAGGCCAACCCGAAAAGTAAGAGCAGCGACGAGAGCCGACCTGAGCCCACCTACGTTTTTTGAGACCGTGAAGTCTTTGAAATGGAATACGTGTAGAAGGCTCAGGACCGCCAGGAGGGTGAGCAGCAACGGAGCGATACGCGCGAAGCGAAGAAGGTAGAAATCTCGTATATGAATACGTGACAGATTGCCCCAACGATTGATCGAGGTGGTCGTTATGAGAAAGCCTGAAACGGCGAAGAATATTTGCACTCCCGACTGCCCCTGCCAAACCAGAGACGATGCGAGCTGCGGCGGCAGGCCTTTGAGGTAAGGGAGACGCGCAAACAACAAACGCATGTTGACGTGGTTCATCAGGACGAAAAAGATGGCAAGGGCTCGGAGACCATCGATTCCATCGATGCGAGACCAGGTTCGAACGCGATTGACTTGCATATTCTCGACCATATCTCATTGTGTGGAGTCGTAGCGTCTTTAGAGCATTCAGAATCACTTCAGTTGACGGGGGAGTTCTCAGGTCGTAACCTCCAACGCATTCTGGGCGCGTAGTCAGCAACTCGGAAGCAGTTGAATAGATCGGTAATGACAAGTCGACTATTGGGTAGCTCTAGAGAAACGGCTCTGTTCACGAAGGAAAGCAATTCAATGCCAAACCCAACCATCCGCCCGGCACATCTCGACGATGCGAATGAGATCTCAAAGATGTGTGAGCTGCTCTGGCCCGATGCGCCCGCCGACGAACATAGCAAAGAGATTGTCCAACTCCTCGCATCCGGTCACTACGGCACTCTTCCGGCAACAATCTTTGTCGCTCACGACGAAACCGATAAACTCAATGGCTTTCTTCAAATTGGCCTGCGCTCGCACGCGGACGGCTGCGATCCAGCGCATCCCGTGGGCTTCATTGAAGGATGGTTCGTCTACGAGGCACTCCGCCACCGCGGAATCGGCAGAGCATTGATGCACGCGGCCGAGCAATGGGCATGCGCCCATGGGTGCATCGAGATGGCCTCCGACACATGGATCGATCACTCACTGTCTCAGATCGCCCATCGAGCATTAGGCTTCGAGATCGTCGACCGATGCGTCCACTTCCGTAAACACCTGTAATGCGATCCGCGAGCGGCCGCTCCACAATCGCCCGCAATCCCTCACCGAAGTAAGACCGCGATGTTTTCGGCCGTTGCAATTCTTCTACTCAATCAAAAATTCAGGATCAACAGGAACCTGTAACGCGGTCGCGAGCGCATTCGTTTCACTTGCCATGCCTACCACCGCAAGAAACTCGGCATGCTGTTGATCCGTTAATCCCTTGGCCCGCGCTGCCGCAGTATGAGAGTGCGCGCAATAACTGCAGCTATTGGCCGTTGATACCGCAATGTAAATCAACTCTTTCGTCAACGGATCGAGCTCGCCCGGCGCGACCATCACTTCCTTGATGCTCGACCATGTTCGTTCCAGCAGCGCCGGTTGATTAGCAAGCGCTCTCCAGAAGTTATTCACAAAATCAGATTTACGAGTAAGGCGTATATCCTCGAAGACTTTTCTCACACGAGGATCGGCTGACACTTCTTCGTCGGTCCAGAGCTTTACAGTAGCCATAGAAAGAACCTTTCAAGGAACGCAAATATTCTTCGCCTCTTATAAGGTAAAACCACAATCCCTGAATACGCTCATCAAGAAGCAACTAACGCCCCGGAATATAATTCACTACTTCAAACGGAGCAGAGTATCTTTCGCGGCCACGATAGCCAAATCCAAAACGCGCGTGCCAACGCCGTAGTTGCGGTCCTTGGCAAACGCGCAAAGGCGGAAGGCATGCCTGAGAACCAAAGAACGACATCCGGCAGGGGATCGAAAATAGGCGGTATCTGTCTCATCATCTTAGGCGGACTGCTCTACGCCGCTCTGGGTGGCCCCGACGACAATCCAGCCGGGCTGTTCGGGCCGATGGTGATGATAGTCGGCCTCTTCATGTATTTTCGAGGACGCCAGAAAGCTGCGAAAGCCAGAGCCGCGGATCCAACAGGCCCGCTCCATGACTCCAAACCCGACGTACTCTACCTGCGGTCATTTCAATCCGACCCCTCAACCGCCTCCAGGAAGTTGATGTCCGGCCTGACCACGGAAGAAGAACAGCTCGCTGACGTCTTGCGACCATTCGGCGACATGATCGCAATCGGTCGCCCTGGCGAGTCGCTACCACTGCCAGGCGCCGCTCGAATTTACGCGACGGACGCTGAATGGAAAGGGGTCGTCCTCGACCGGATGCGCTCAGCTCCGCTCGTCGTCATCAGAGCGGGTACAGGAACAGGACTTCTTTGGGAGTTCGAGCAGGCGTTCTCAAATCTACACCCGTCGAAGATCGTAATTTTTGTAATGAACATCTCGAAGCGGGACTACAGCGCCTTCGCCAACCAGATGAGCACTAACTTCCAGCTCACTCTTCCCGACATCGGAACCTTCGGCCTGCTAAGGGCCACCATCGATCTTCGAGACAACCCGTCAAAGATGCTGCCCCGCTTTATCCGCTTCTCAGACGACTGGAGCCCAGAGTTTCTTCCTTTGCCTTCAACCGTAATCAGACTCGGCTACAACGACGCAAGGAAATCCTTCAATCTAGCCCTTCGCCCTGTATTCGAACAACACGGTATCGCACGGCAACCATTAGGCCGCTTAGCCCACAAGCATCCGCTCCAACGGCCCGGGCACCTTCACCGAAGCCATCCCCGCAGCAGTAGCCGACTGAATCCCCATATCCGTATCTTCAAACACCAGGCATGCCTCAGGAGCTACACCCAATCTCTCCGCCGCGATCAAAAACGGCTCCGGATGCGGCTTGCTCATCTTATAGTCGCCCGCACAAACCAGCGTCTCAAACTTATCCAGAATCCTCAGCGAAGTCAGCGACGCCACCACGGAATCCCGTGTGCTCCCCGACACCACGGCAAACGGAACCTGCCCATGGCTCAGCTCAATATGTTCCAACACCTCAGGCACCCCCTTCAGCTCCGGAAGCAGTCCAAAATAAAATTCTTCCTTGCGCTTGCGAATCTCTTCCACCGGCATCCTCAGCCCATCCCGCTCATTCAGCGTGGCAATAATCTCCACCACAGGCATCCCGCCCAGCGAGTAGAAATGCTCCTCGGCAAATTCGCAGTTCCACTCCGACAGCACATGCTTCCATCCCAGATAGTGCAGCGGCATCGAGTCCGCAATCGTCCCATCGCAATCAAACAGGTACGCTTCAAAAGGGCCCTCAGGCAACTTCAGCTTCATCAATCAATCTCCAAACACACCATGCGCCAGACAATCAGAGGCGGCGACCAGATCAAAACCTCTGATCCGCGCGCCGCCCCTTCTTTTATTTGATGCAGAAAAATCTACTTCAACTCATATCCGGCAAAGAAGTAGCCGATCTCAAACGCAGCCGTATCCTCTGCATCCGAGCCGTGAATCGCGTTCTCGCCAATCGACGCCGCAAACTGCTTGCGGATCGTTCCCTCTTCCGCCTGTGCCGGATTCGTCGCGCCCATCAGCTTGCGCAGATCGGCAATCGCATTATCCTTCTCGAGAACCATCGGAAAGATCGGCCCGCTCGACATAAACTCCGTCAGCTCGCCGAAGAACGGACGTGCTGCATGAACGTAATAGAAGCCCTCGGCCTGCGCCTTCGAAATGGAGACCTTCTTGATGGAGACAATCTTGAATCCCGCCTTTTCAATCTCGGCGAGGATGGCGCCTGCATAGCCCTTCTTGACGGCGTCTGGCTTGATGATGCTAAATGTGCGCTGTGACAACGTAGTTCTCCAATATTCGGTTTTTCTCAGTTTTCAGTGAGAAGTATGTATCTCTAGTCTACCTTTTCAGCGATTTTTGCGGGCGAAGTGACCCTCGCCCGCATTAAAAACCCGCTAATACCGCCAGCTCTTCAAATCCGCCCCAACCGGAGCCGTCTTCTCGATCCGCTCCATAATCTTCGGCAGATACATCGTGTTGTAGTGCAGCCGCGAGTACGCATTCGGCAGCGTCGGATCGCCATTCCAGCAATGCTCCGCGCGATCGCCATACTTCACTTCGCCTTCATACGGCACACTTCCAGGCGTCGAACCCGTCGTCTTCAAAAAGTCTTCCATCAGGTAGACAGCATTATTCAAAAAGTACGTATCCGCACTACCCACATACAGATGCAGCTTGCCCTGCAGCTTCGGCCCCAGCGTCGGCCAGTCACTCTGTAACTTCGCGTTCAAGTCGTAGTGTTCCTTCCAATACTGCGCCACCTGCGGATCAATCGCTCCCGTCTTTTTATCGAAGATCGGCTGCGGATACCCATCCTCACCCACAGGCGAATAAACCGCCTGCCAGATGTCGAACTGATCGCCCGACCGCCCACGATCCCCCAACGCCGCTTCATACGCCACGTTATCCCGCACCGTGATCAACGTATGCCCCAGATAGTCCCGCATCGCCGGTTGCTCTATTTGCTTATTCTCTCCCTGCAGATAAAACATATTCTTCTGGTCATAAAGATCGGTCGTCATGTACGCATGAAAGTCCACCGGATCGGGACAAGCCACAAACGCGCCGTTGTAATCATCCGGATAAAAAATCTGCGCCGCCAGCGACTCCCACCCACCCGTCGACCCGCCATAAAGAAACCGAGCCCATCCCTGCCCAATCCCACGAAACTGCTTCTCGATCGCAGGCAGCAGCTCCGTCTCAATCGCATCACCATAAGGCCCAAGATTCGCCGAGTTCACCGCATACGAGTCATCGTAGTAAGGATTCGCATGCTGAATCTTCACCACCAGAATCCGCGGAAAATTCGGGCTTATCCATTGCTGATACGTCTTGTACGCTTCTTCCTGCTGAATCCGGTTGTATCCCTTCAGATGAAACCGCTCTGAATAATCCGGCTTTAAATTCGGATCCGGCGGAGTCGTCCGAAAATCATCAAAGCCATCGACAAAATGATCATGAAAGATCGCCAGCGGATAACGAACGTTCGGATGCTCATCGAACCCAGCAGGCACGAGCACAATCGCGCTCAAATAAACCGGCCGCCCCCAGAACTTCGTCAACAAATCACTCTGTATCTTGATATGCCGAACATATTTTGTATCAGCCACAGGAGCAATTGGCGGAATCGCCTTATCCAGCGTCACCGCAACCGGCACACTCCCCGGCCCAATATGAATCTTCTTCGGCGTGCTGTACAGATTCCCCGGCGCAAGATTCCAATGCTTCCCTTCGCCTCGATCCGGCGATAGCTTCACCGTCTTTCCATCCCCCCGATGGAACGTCTCATACACATCCAGCACCGCCTGCACGGTGTAGTCTCCCGCAGGAACATCCTTCAAGCTCCGATACGGATACCCATCCGCCTTATCTCCCACAACCACCGACTCACCCGGCTTCAACCCATCCACCGTCACGCCAAACACCATCTGTGTCCGCGGTGTATCGTCAATCTGCATCCGCGGCTCCTCCGCCGGATCATTCGAAAGTAGCAAAAGCACACGCCCATCCAACGGCTTAGCCGACTGCGACGCAGGAAAACTCACCGAGAAAGTCTGCCCACTCGCAGACCCACACCACACCGCAACGAACGCCACAATAAAAAACCCAGAAATTCTTCGCATCTGCCGAGTATACAAATCACGAACCCTTCGAAGGAGAGTTCTCCGGACTATCTGCCCAGCAGCATCACGACGAACCCCGCGATCGACCCCAACGCCGCCGTCGCCCCCGCCGGCCGCAGCCCCGTCCCCCGCCCAAGTTGCTGTCCCATCGCACTCAGCGAATAGATACTCACCGGCCCCAGCGTACACAGCAGAGCAGCCACATATGGCGTCGGCACCCCCGCGTGATAAAGCAGATAGGCCAATGCCACATCAAGCGCCATCGGCACAGGCAACAGCGTTCCCAGCACCGCAACGCAGATCACGCCCAAAACCGACACCGGCAGATGCGTTCCATAAGCCGGAATCAACTCCGCAGCCAGCGCTCCCAGGAACGCCGCCAGCAACATCCACGGCAGTGTCATCACCGCAAGTCGCAACAGGTTTCTGAAGTATGTCTTAAAGAACTCCACCAGCCTTACCAAGATCGGCTGTATTACCTCCGGCATCCCAATGCCTTGAATCACCTTGCGGCTCTCCGGCACCAGCAACGGAAGAGCAAGCAGCAGCGCCGCAGGCACTATCATCCGCAGAGCCGCCAGCGGCAGTGGAAACAGTACAAAAACCATAGCCACCACCACCGGATTGAAGCTCGGAGAACTGATCATCGCCGCAACCGTCAGGCGCGTGCTCGCACCTCCCGCAATCATGCTCTGTGCCACCGGCGTGGCGCAGTTGGTACACACTCCCATCGGCGCACCGGCCACAGCCCCGCAAAAAACATTGGCCGAGGTCGATGCAAACCGCTTCGGCGAGGCCATGCTCGCCAGCAGCGTCATCAAAGCCGCCCCAAACGGCAGCGCAAAATACATCCCAAACCGATTCGTATAAAGCCAGTTGACGCTCGTCCGCATCACCCGCGCCGCCACTGGCATGTCCGGCGTCACCTTCAGCAGCGCGTCAAATGAGATAGCACCCGCGACCTTAACAGACGTTCCCGCATGCAACTTCTTCAACAGCGCGGGATACCGTTGTTGACTCCAGAACGTTAGAATCACTCCCAGCGCAATCGTCGCTGCAAGCGCTATCTCAAGCGTCCGTCGCGGCGCTTTCGCAACCCCAATCTGAGTCGTTCCCATAGCTGGCCGATTCTACCTGTTCGACCCACAGCTGACGAGTAGAAAGCTGTAAGCCTTCCCCAGCACCCGAGCCATTTTCTCGCTTGCCAGTTCGGTCAACGTCACGCATCCTACTGAAGATGCGCAACACCGCATGGCTATGGTTCGCAGGCTGCGCCGCATGGACTGTAGACGGCTTCATAAGCCTCCGCCTCCACTCCATCCAGCACGCCCAGCTAGCCTTTATGGTGGCCCTGGTCTTCCTCGCCGCCGGCTTCTTCTACCGGCGGCAAAAGAGATAAAGCCTAAGCCTAAGCCTTACCCAAAACCCGAGCCATCGCCTCACCAATCTCAGCCGGCGACTTCACCACAGTAATACCCGCCTCGGTCATAGCTTTCATCTTCTCCGCGGCCGTACCCTCGCCCCCGGAAATAATGGCTCCAGCATGGCCCATACGCCGTCCCGGAGGCGCCGTCTGGCCCGCAATAAACCCGACCACCGGCTTCTTCACATTCTCTTTGATGTACTTCGCCGCCGCCTCTTCCGCCGACCCGCCGATCTCACCAATCATGATGATCGCCTCAGTCTCAGGGTCCTCATTCAGCAGCTTCAGTGCATCAATATGCGTCGTCCCAATAATCGGATCGCCACCAATACCAATTGCAGTCGACTGCCCAATCCCACGCGTCGTCAGCTGATACACGGCCTCATACGTCAGCGTTCCCGACTTCGAAACAATCCCGACTGAGCCTTCCTTATGAATCCGTCCCGGCATAATCCCAACCTTCGCCTTACCCGGCGAGATCACGCCCGGGCAATTCGGTCCAATCAACCGCGACTTCGAGTTCTTCACAAAATCCCACGTCTTCACCATGTCGAGCACCGGAATGCCCTCCGTGATGCAGATCACCAACGGCACTTCCGCAGCCGCAGCCTCAAGAATCCCATCCGCAGCAAACGGCGGCGGCACAAAGATCACCGTCACATTCGCCCCCGTCTCCTTCACCGCCTCTTCGACGGTATTAAAAACCGGCCAACCCTCATGGGTAGTCCCACCCTTACCCGGCGTCACCCCACCGACAACCTTCGTCCCATACTCCGCACAGGCCTTCGCATGAAACGAGCCTTCGCGCCCGGTAATCCCCTGCACAATCAGCCGCGTATTCTTATCTACCAGAACTGCCATTTCGCTCTCCTATCCAATCCTACGTAATGCGCGACGTATTTCGCTCCTAATGCCTTCTACTACCCATGCACCCAGATGCCCAGTGTCAATGCTCTACGGGAGGCGCCGAAGCGGCTCCCCCAAAACTTCGAAACAGGTTCACAACGCGTTCTGAAGCATCAGGCGCGTAAAACATCTCGGTATTCAACATCGTGTCCTGTGTCATGTCCTGCATACGGGCGAACATCTCGGCCTCATAAGAGGCAATCGCGCTGGCAATGTCCGTTGCACTGAGCAGCGCGCGGGACAGGACGAGGGCATCCAGCATCGCCATGTTCACTCCCTCTCCGGCATATGGCGGCATTACGTGCGCCGCATCTCCGATCAGGGTCAGATTAGACTTCGAGTCCCAGTGCTGATCGGCCGGACAGACCAGAAGCGGACGCCAGACCATCGAAGTTGCCCTCTCAAACAGCGGCTCCCACAGCTCACTCCATCCTTCGAAGTTCGCATGAAACCAGGCCACACGCTTCTTTGAGCTGTCCGCGCCATCCAAGCTCCGCTTCCCCTCTGCATCGCTGCACTTCAATCCGGCGTAGAACAGCATGCTTCCATCGGGCTTGGTTCCCATTCCAATGGTTCGCTCACTCCCTAGTGCAATCAGCGCAGCTCCGCCAACCAGGTTCCACGGCTCGGGCACCGCGTCCTTTGCCGCTGGGACGACGCCCTCCACGAGCGAGACCCCAACGTACTCCGGTCGGACGGGCGTGACCAGCGCCCGAAGCCGCGAGTTCGCGCCATCGCAACCAATGGCGATATCTGCAAGGACGCTATCCGCTTCCGCAAAATGCAGCGCAACCTGATTGCCACAAAGCTCAGCGGACGCCAGCTTGCAGTTCCACTGCACCGTACCAGGGTGCAGTGAATCCAGCAGGATGTCGCGCAAAGGCCCTCGCTCGATCTCAGGACGCTGCCCCGCGCCGGACATTCTGCGCAAGTGATCGTGAAGGACAGTTCCGTTCTGGTCGGTCAGACGAAGACGGTCGAGATCGGGGCGGTGGTTTGCCCAGAAAGCGTCCATAAGACCGGCCTCCTGCAACGCGGCCAACCCCGAGTCCTCGTGCAGGTCCAGCGCACTGCCTTGAACGCGCGCCTCGCGGCTGGAATCGCGCTCATACACGACAACGTCTGCGTCATGCATCTGAAGCAGCCGCGCCAGCGTCAGTCCTCCAGGACCTCCGCCGACGATGGCGATCTTCTTTCCTTCCATTATGCTCATGCGTGACACCCAGTGAATTCGATTGCCAGGCTAAGCCTTTGCTGCAGCCACTGCCAGATCAGCCGCTTCCTTCATCGTGCTGCCAACCTCAAACTTCAAGCCCGACTCCTTCAGAATCTTCCGGCCCTCTTCCACATTCGTACCTTCAAGCCGAAGAATAATCGGCAGCGTCACATTCAACTTCTTCGCCGCCGCCACAACCGCGGTCGCCAGCACATCCACACGCAGAATCCCGCCAAAGATATTGATGAAGATCGCCTTCACATTCGGGTCACTCAGCAAAATCCCAAACGCGTTCTCAATCTGCTCCTGGTTCGCTCCACCACCAACATCAAGAAAATTCGCTGCCGATCCACCCGCATACTGGATGATGTCCATCGTAGCCATCGCCAACCCTGCACCATTCACCATGCAGGCAATATTCCCATCCAGCTTGATGTAGTTCAGCGCAAACTTACTCGCCTCAACCTCAAGCGGATCCTCCTCCGCCAAATCGCGCAGCTCCTTCAAATCCTTATGCCGAAACATCGCATTATCGTCGAAGTTGATCTTGCAATCCAGCGCCAGCAGCTTGTCATCCTTCGTCGTAATAAAAGGATTGATCTCCATCAACGTCGCATCCGTCTCAATAAACGCCTTATATAGCCCGGTCATAAACGAGACCGCCTGCGCAATCTGCGTCGGCTTCAGCCCTAGCTTGAACGCAAGCTTCCGCGCCTGATACGGCGCAAACCCCACCACCGGATCGATGTACTCCTTATAGATCAGCTCTGGCGTCGCATGCGCAACCTCTTCAATCTCCATGCCGCCCGACTGCGAAGCCATAAACACAACCTTCGCCGAAGCCCGATCCAGCACCAACCCCAGATAAAGCTCGCGCTCAATCGCCGATCCCTCTTCGATCAGCAAACGCTGCACCTTCTGCCCCTGCGGTCCGGTCTGGTGCGTCACCAACTGCATCCCCAGAATCGCCTTCGACGCCGCATTCGCGTCCTCCAGTGACTTCACCACCTTCACGCCGCCGCCCTTGCCGCGCCCACCCGCATGGATCTGCGCCTTCACCACTACAACGGCATTTCCCGCCGCAAACAAGCTCTTCGCCGCCGTGTCGGCCTGCTCCAGCGTAGTCGCCATCTCCCCACCGGGAACCGGCACGTTGTACTTCCGCAGAATCTCTTTTGCCTGATACTCATGAATTTTCATAGGTGTCTCTTATTTCCGCCCGCGCGAGAAGTGTAGCGGACGCAAACAAACCCCCGCAATGCGAAACGCGAACAACGGTGCGGTTATCGTTCGCACGCAAATCCATCCCAGCTTATTCAACTCGGAACTACTTATGAACATCCGCGCAATCAGCGTCCAATGGTCCACTTCAGATACGGCACCCGTCGAAGCACCTTCGTCAGCAGCAACGACAAAAGATAAATCGTCCCAAACGTAGCCAGTCCCAGCGAGATCACCAGCACCCCATTCCCCCTGATCCCCAACATCGTCCTATCAGGAACCCGATCGCGCACAGCAATAAATATCTCCAACAGAATCGGATGAATCAGAAATATCCCGAACGTCTCCGCCCTCACATCAATCGTCTTCGGATACAGGGTCATCGTGCACTTCACGATCAGCATCACCACCATCACCGAGAACAACTGGTTCGAAAGCCGCACCGTATTGAACTCCTCGCCGGTACGCAGCCCTCTCAGCATATGGATTTCAGCCAGAGTAAGCATCGCAGCCACTCCTGCGTAGACCCACAGTCGCGCCCACGATACATTCCCCAGCCACCGCGCCCACGCGTCGCGATGCTTATAAGCCATCTGGCCCAGCCAAAGATAAAAAACAAAGCCAAACAGAGCTGACGTATGCTCCGCCGGAACGATTCTTAGGTAGACATTGACGCCATAGAACACGCTGAATGCCCCAAAGATCGCGCCCTGGACATAATCCGGCACACGTCTGTGAAGCGCCAGAACCAGCGCGAAACACAAAAAGAAGTTCGGCACAAACCAATAAATCGACTGGAAAAAAACAAACTTCACGTAGTCTTGCGCCAGCTCATAAAGCGAGTTTTTCAAACCTCCGCCCTTCAGCGGATCCAGAAACACGGCGAAGACAAACCACACGCAACTCCAGAATATCCACGGAACAAGCACCGCCTTTACGCGGCGAAAGAAGTACTTTGTACGCCCCGTTCGCGTCAGCCCTTCTCCCAGCAGATATCCCGATATCAAAAAGAATGAAATCGTTCCAAACTTCATCAACTGAGCGATAACGAGCTGCAGACGCAGGGTTGAAATTCTTGTCGCGAAGCCCCCAAAACCTATCGAGTGGACCCAGACAATCGAAATCATCGCAAGGAAGCGAACGTTATTAACGAACAGATAGTCGGAAGTCTGGCCGCGGAAACCTGCATCCCCTTCATTGGCCCTAAGCGATCGTGGTTTCGATCGTTCGACCTTTTCATCCGCCACCACTGTTGAGGAAACTGAATCGATTACAGAAGACACTGGCAGCAACGGACCGGCCGAGTTTTGCACTGGTTGAACCCCGTTCTTATGTCTGGACCAAATTGCCCGTCCGCAATCGGTATGCCAATCGAAAATCCTTCGACAATCGAAAAAATCTCAAATCCCTCCAACGAGTAGACGCAAAGCATTGCATATAAAAGAGCATCGTTTGCCTCTCGACTCGAGCAACTTGAAATCATCGGACGTATTCTCCAGGGATGAGACTCTTCATCGGCATCGGCTTGCCACTGTCGATTGGCGAAGCCTTGGCACGTGCGGCACGCGCTCTGCTTCCACCAGCGCACGAAGGCAGCACCCGTGTCCGTCTCACGCGCCCGCACGATATGCACGTCACGTTAAGTTTCCTCGGGCACGTAGAGCCATCGCACCTCGAGCAGATTCAGCAGAGCCTCGCGACACTCCACGCCAATCCAATGCGCCTCGAACTCAACGGCGCTGGCATCTTTGCCAATGGAGGCATCCTGCTTGCGAAGGTCAAGCCCTCGCCGAATCTTCTCAGCCTCGCGGAGCAAGTCATCCAGGCCATGGAGCGCTGCGGCTATCCAAGAGAGCAGCGCCCATTCACGCCGCACGTGACACTAGCCCGCAACAAGGGACGGATAAGGCTCGCCTCTCATCAGACCGACGAACCCGCCTTCACGCAGTCGTTTAAAGCGAATGAATTCTGTCTCTATCAAAGCTTCACCCACCCTGAAGGCTCGCAGTACCAGATACTCAGAACATTTCCCCTCGCCTGATCAGATCGCAGCCGTAGTTTCCGTGATCCCACCGTCCAACGGGGATTACGGATAAATCAACTCCAGGGCCAACCTCACCCACCTGCTACCCTTAAAAGCAATGCCTCTCCAGCCCCACCTCAAGCACCTCATCGAAGGCCGCGGCACGTTCACCCGGGAGCAAGCCCGCGCCCTCATGCACGCCATCCTCGCCGGCGAACTCACCGACATCGAGATCGCCGCCCTCCTCGGAGCCCTTGCCGCACGCGGCGAAACCCCCGCCGAGGTCGCCGGTTTCGTCGACACCATGCGCGACGCCGCCACCCACCTCCCCCTCTCGCCCGCCGAGCAATCCATCCTCGTAGATACCTGCGGCACCGGCGGTGACGGCAGCCGTACCTTCAACATCTCCACCGCCGCCGCCCTCGTCGCCGCCGCCGCCGGAGCCTCCGTAGCCAAACACGGCAACCGTGCCATCACCTCACAGACCGGCTCAGCCGACGTCCTCGAAGCCCTCGGCATTCCCGTCGGCCTCACTCCCGCCGAAGCCTCCACCGCCCTCCGCGCACACCGCTTCGCCTTCCTCCATGCTCCTTCGCTACACCCTGCAATGAAGGCCGTCATGCCCGTCCGCCGAGCCCTCGGCGTCCGCACCGTCTTCAACCTCCTCGGCCCCCTCACCAATCCCGCCGGAGCCTCCGCCCAGGTCATGGGTGTCTACGCTCCACACGCTGTCCCGCTCGTAGCCGAAGCCATGGCCCTCCTCGGCACCCGCCACGCCTTCGTCGTCCACGGCCAAAGCGAAACCGGCAAAGGACTCGACGAGATCTCCATCAGCGGCCCAACTCATCTCGCCGAAGTCCACAACGGCGTCGTCACCCTCAGCACAATCACGCCCGAAGACGCCTGCCTCGAACGCGCTCCCATGGAAACTCTCATCGGAGGCGACGCCACCACCAACGCCGCCATCCTCACAGCCATCTTCGCAGGCGAACGCGGCCCTCGCCGCGACATCGTCCTCCTCAACGCCGCCGCCGTCCTGGTCGCCGCAGACCTCGCCCCAGACCTCATCACCGGCGTAGCCCTGGCAGCCCGCACCATCGACACCGGCGCCGTCACCGCCCTTGTAACCACCCTCTCCCGCAGATCTTAAATTCGGGGTGCCCCATGTCCGGCATCTCGGACATGGGTTCCAGAAGCATCCGCGACCAATAGCACCTGAATCCGACGGAACATTCCCCGCCCCCTTGCGTATGCTCATAAGCAACAGGAGCGAACCACTCATGTCGACTTACCCCCCACCGCATTTCGCACTCGACCCATCCCTCATCACCACGGCCTTTGAGATCCCCGGCCACCGCATCATTCGCAACTACGGCCTCGTCCGCGGGATCGTAGTCCGCTCCCGCAACGTCTTCGCCATGGCCGGAGCCGGCTTTCAAACCTTGATCGGCGGCGACATCACCATCTTCACCCAGCTCTGCGAAAAGACCCGCCAGGACTCCTATGCCATGATGGCCCTCCACGCCGCCCAACTAGGCGCCAACGGAGTCATTGGCGTCCGTTACGACGCCGAAGAGCTCATGCGCGGAGTCACCGAAGTCCTCGCCTACGGCACCGCCGTCTTCCTCGAAAAAATCTAAAGTCGTTAAGAGTTATGACAGCCACATCCCGAACAGCATAACGGCGACACAAAGTATAAAAAACGCAAAACGAGAGCATACAGACCGGGCATGCCTGGCTCTCAAAGCCTTGTCCTTTTTATCCCGTCTTTTTCCTTTTGATCACCGTTACGCCGTAGTCTTCTCCCGCTAAGCCCGAGCCTCCAGCACCATATTGAACGGAGTCTCCGCAGCCTTCCGAAAGCGCGTAAATCCACCCTTCCTCACCACATCCTCCAGACGCTTCGGTCCAGCCTGCGCTCCCAGCCCCAAACCCACCTCCTGCGCCAGCGAACAAGGAACACAGATCGTCGCCGAAGCCGAATAGTAGATCCTTCCAATCGGCCCATGGTTCGTCGCCGTATCGTCATTCGCAAACGGCTCCACCAGCATCCACGTCCCATCCTTCGCCAGCGTCTGATGCACATGCTTAGCCGCGCCCACCGGATCGCCCATATCATGCAGGCAATCGAAGAACGCCACCAGGTCATAATCCTTCCCCGGATACGACTTCGCCGGAGCCACCGCAAACGTCACCCTATCAGCAACGCTCGCCTCCTTCGCCTTCGCGCGAGCCTTCTCAATCGAGGGCTCATGGTAGTCAAACCCAAAGAACTGCGAGTTCGGATACGACTTAGCCATCAGCAGCGTCGAAGCCCCATGTCCGCACCCGATATCGGCCACCTTCGCGCCCTTCTTCAACTTCGCTTCAACCCCCTCCAACGCCGGAATCCAGCTCGACACAAGGTTCGCTAAATAAGTTGGCCGGAAGAACCGTTCCGTCCCCTCAAACAGCCCCTTCTCATGCTCGTGCCACCCCATCCCCTTGCCGGTACGATAAATCTCCGTCAGCTTTTCTTCATCCTTCATCAGCGAAGCCAGCAGATGATAAAACCCCGGCAGATGCACCGGAGTATCGTCCAGCGCAAGCATCAGCGCCTGCTCCGGAGTCATAAAGTATTCACCCTTCTCCGCGTCATACTGCACCAGCTTCCCTGCAGCATTCGCATTCAGCCACTCGCGTATATATCGTTCCGATGTTCCCGTGCGGTTGGCCAACTCTGCCGGGGTCACAGGCACACCATCACCCATCGCCCGATACAACCCCAGCTTGTCTCCAATCAGGATCAGCGGCGCTTGCAACGCCGCTCCCATGTCCAGCACCGCCTGTCCAAGCAATACGTTTAAAGCATCCGGATCTATCGCACGCGTCTGCGTCGACATTTGCTTTTCAGCAGTCATATCAATTCTCCTGGGAAAGAAAATTCAGAGATCGCGTTCCGATTGTCAGCTAGAACAGGGCACAATCACGCACACCAATCAGCACGACATGTCGCGCAGATCCCACGGGGCCCTCAACTTGCCAAGAGCATACGCCCCGCACTACTCCGTCCGCAAAGCCTGCACCGGATCAGTCGAAGCCGCACGCTGCGCCGGTATCAATCCCGCAATCCCCGCAGCAGCCGCAAGTGCCACAATCGCAACGATCATCACCAGTGGATTCGCACTCGTAACCTCATAAAGCTGTGCCTTCACGTACCGCACAAGGAGCAGCGCCACCGGAACCCCAATCATCAAACCAAGCACTGTCTGCGCAATCGCTCCGCGCATAATCATCGCCACCACGCCCGCACGATCCGCACCCAGAGCCATTCGTATTCCAATCTCCACCGTCCGGCGCACCACCGTGTACGCCGTAACGCCATACAGTCCAATCGTTGCCAGCAGCAAAGCCAGCACACCAAACAACATCGTCAACCGAGCCAGCATCCGCTCTTCACTAAACCGGTCCCCAATCTGCTCGTCGAACGTCTGAAACTTCACAATCGTCAAATTCGGATTAATGCCCCCCAGCGTCCTCCGCGCCAGCGTCTCCATGTCGTTCATCGGCCTGTCAGTCTCAAGCACAATCGCCCCGGCATACAACGACAAATCATCTTCGATCGGCTCTTTAGTATTTACCGGCCGCTGCATCATCGGTACGAAGTACATCATGTGGTTCTTCCATCGCACGCTCTCGTAAACCGTATCTTCCACCACGCCCACAATCTCGTAATCCCCCGGCGAACTCGGTTGACCAATGTGGTGTCCCAGCGGATTCTTGTTCCCAAAGAACTGCCTCACAAACTCCTTATTCACCACCGTCACCGGTGGCGCCGTCGATGTATCCTGCACTCCAATTCCGCGTCCCATCACCACACGCGTCCCCACCGAATCGAAGTACTCTGCATTCGCCTTTACAAAGGAAGCGCCTAGCGTCAGATTCGGTTGTCCCTGCACCTGCATGCCATTGCCCCAGTTGTTGTCTTCCATCGGCGTATACATCGAAATCCCAACATTCACCACTCCCGGCAACGCATGGAATCGCTCCTCCATCGTCCGATAAAGCGCCTCCACCTGCGTAGTCGAGTACCCCGCCGCCTGCGGATTGATGTGCACAATATACCGATTCCGCGCATCCAGCTTCATGTCCGTGTTCTCAAGTCGGTTCAGACTCTGCGCGAACAATCCCGCCCCCACCAGCAACACAAACGACAACCCCGCCTGCAGCACAACCAGACCACGCTGTAACCGCGAAGCCCCCGTCGATACCG
>Ga0206894_1060_pt1 | contig 26111 bp, 29 predicted proteins | sample Alteio_BWOrgHeat_54_FD_152953 | JGI IMG/M metagenome (GOLD analysis project Ga0206894, IMG submission 152953) | Enriched cells from forest soil in Barre Woods Harvard Forest LTER site, Petersham, Massachusetts, United States -... | ecosystem: Environmental > Terrestrial > Soil > Temperate forest >...
TGTAGGCCATAGATCGCTCCTGAAGTGACAAAGCGCCCAGTAATTGGGTCAAGCTTACTGGCTCAATAGCCTGCTCTGATGGTCAATAGCGCTCACAAAACAGTTCGCCGTGTCGCTCACCCGTTAACCTTGCCAGGTTCCAGACGCAAGCCGATATCAGATTCGTTTTGTGGTGCCGCGAGGTGCCACAGTACAGCAAGAACATTCTGATCAAATTTGACCAGCTTTTCAGGAGCCTGACTTCCATACTTGTGATGGCAGCGATCCGCACTCGATGAAGGCGGCACAATGAAGCTATATGAAACAGATATTCGAGTGAGTTTCTTAATAAACGCACGGTTGTCGGGCCGGACTGCTTTGTTGATCCTGCTGCTCCTGTTCTGCATAGGGCTACGGCGGCCTGCCAGCGCACAACAACCTGGCATGTCAGTCCCGATTGCAAATGCCCCGCTCAGCAGAGAGCAAGTTGTAGCAAACCTAGTCCAGATGAATATCCAGCGGGCCCGGGCGTTGCATGCTTACCACGGCACCCGAATTTACCGAGTGGAATACCGCGGTTTTCCAGGTACCCGTAGCGCGGAGATGGTCGTGGACCTAAAGTACCAATCACCCGGAACGAAAGAATTCACGATTCAGTCTGCGACCGGATCCAGGATGATCATCGACAAGGTATTTAAAAAGCTCTTGGAGGCGGAGAAGGAGGCATCGGCTGCGGAGATTCAAAGGCGCACCGCTCTGAACGGCGATAATTATGATTTCACACTGGTCGGACTCGAGAGCACGCCCTTCGGTTCAATGTACGTGCTTATCGTAGAGCCCAAGACGAAGGATAGGTTCCTTTACCGCGGCCGAATCTGGGTGGACGCAGAAGACTTTGCCGTAGTCCGGCTAGAGGCAGAGCCAGCAAAGAATCCTTCCTTCTGGACCAAGAGTAACGAAGTCGAACAGGTATACATGAAGGTGAACGATTTCTGGCTTCCGTCACGCAACCATAGCGTCACCACGATCCGACTCGGCGGACGCGCCGAATTGACGATTCAGTACAACAACTACCAGATTACGGGTGCGGATCCGGTTGGCAACTTGATGACGCTGGAACTAACTCGAACGGCAGACATGAGTTGCGTACAACGCTTAGGAGATCATCCGTAGTGTAGTTCTACTCTGCAGGCTCATCCTAGTGGGCAATTGCGACATTGCAATCATCTCCTTAACTTCCGTAAAGACTAGACTCCCGGACCGTGGGAGAAGCGGGTATGAGCGTTGTCCTTGTGCCCTGCTCATCGCCACAACACAGACCAACCTCTACGCATTAATCGTGGAGAACCACACTGACAAGCGAACTATGAACGTGCATGCCACCGCTGTTGTAATCGATGAAGCCCAGTTCTCTGAACCGATTCATGAAAAAGCTGACCCGCGAACGCGTGGTACCGATCATCTCGGCGAGGGTCTCCTGGCTGATTTTCGCAACGACGGGTATCGGCTTGGATTCCTGGCCAAAATTTGCCAGCAGCAGGAGAAGCCGTGCGAGGCGTTTTTCGCTAGAGTTGAAGAGGTGATCCACCAGATCCGCTTCCATGCGAATGTTCCGTGAAAGTAGATAGGCGAGAAAGCGTTCGGCAAATTCCGGCTCCTGATGGAGCAGGTTTAACATTACGGGCTTCGCCACCCGAATAATGGTGCTCCGCTGGACTGTACTAACTGTGGACATGCGAACTAGTTGGCCCGCCAGACAGCCCTCGCCAAAGAAGCTAGCTTCCGGGAGGATGGCAACGACGGCTTCTTTGCCACTCTTCGATACAACCGTGAGCTTTACCTTGCCGCTCTGAATGTAGAACACCGCATCCGCCGCGTCCCCTTGCGAAAATACGAATTCATCGCCTTGGTACTCCCGACGGGTCTTTCCAGTTGTGAGCTTTGTCAGGAAGAGGCGAGGATCGAATGCGGCGGTCCGTTCAGGTGGCGCGCCATTTGCTACCGGACTGGACATTACTTCATGAGCTATTGCCGGCCCCAAAGGTGCCAGCCGGTTACCTGAAGTCTTCCGCCCTTTCTTTTCCATGACAACAGGGCGTTTGATCGCCATGGGAATCTCCCACTCGCAGAGTGTATGTGGGGGGACGCTCATCGAGTAAGCAAATTATAGTCTACTCATCGCAGGATGCGTATGGTCAATTCAGCTCAGCGTACAAAGTCGTGAAGACGGCCGAAGATGCTCGCGACACTTAGTCCGAAGCCACTGGCCGATCGAAGAGCGTGACACCGAGTCAAATACACGGCTGAATATCAGTTGGTCACCCGAGCATTATTGCTCAGGCGGGTTCATGCCTTCCCCTCATCGCTGAACGCTGTGAGGCAGGCTAAAGCTTCCGCGATTTGTATCTTGCTCAGACGCTAGGTTCTACAACTGTCATTCTTTAATCTCCTGAGTGGGTCGAGAGAGCAATGATACTAATTCGTAGCTCCCGTTCTTAGGCTGTCGCGGGGGCGCCCAACTATCCGCATCGAAGCGACTATATACAGCCGATTGACACTCTGTCCCTATAACTTTTCCGGCCTTCTGGCGGCCACGATCGATCCGAAAAGCTCTCAAACCAGGGAGCGAGGGCTGCCCTTCGGGGTGGATGCGACGCGTTAACGCACAAAAGAGAAAGGTCGAGGTCATTGCCTTTAATTCAACTGCTCGAAGTTCTCATCGTAATAAGTGTTCTACTGGTGCCCCCACATTATCCAACTTCCTCCCTTGTGCGGCCTCGATGAGCAATTCTGATCAGCTTTCGGAAGCCCGTCGGTTCGATACTAATTACGCATGATGCGCTGCCCCGTGCGAGGAAGTTTCCCAAATCAGACCCTCGCGGTCGCGGACATTCAATGCATAGGGAGGACGCGATGCATCTTAACCTGTTGGATTCCAGAGTGATAGTAAGCGTGATTGTGATCGCTCTGATCATCGTTGTTGGTATGACACTGTACGTGCGGGAACGCAGAAAGACTACCGCGGGACTACGCAAGCGTTTTGGACCAGAGTACGACCTGGCTATGCTTGAGCACGGGTCCCAACACAAGGCCGAAGCGAAGCTGGTGGATCGTGAGACCCGAGTGGAAACTCTGAAGATCCGCGAGCTTGGCGCCACGGAACGGGAACGCTTTCTAGCAGAGTGGCACTCGGTGCAATCCCGCTTCGTCGATCATCCGAAGGGTTCGGTTACAGAAGCCGATGAGCTGATCTCTTCGCTCAGGCAGGCACGTGGCTATCCTGTAGCCGATTTCGATCAGCGCGCCGCGGATCTTTCCGTTGACCATCCTCGCCTGATGGAATTCTACCGTTCTGCGCATGGGGTCACGATGCGGCTTGCGGGAGACAAGGCAAGCACGGAAGACCTGCGAACTGCGATGATCCAATACCGCTCGCTCTTCGATGAACTCGTCCAGGGACAGACGCTTGGCGAAAGAAAATCTGTGGCATAGCCTAGGACAGGCTGGTGAAGACGCTGGAGAAGACTGACGGTGTGGTCAACTCTACCATTGGCGAGACTCGGGAAGGTGGAGCTGACCGCCCCCATAAAATATGCCTATGGTTCTTATACGTGCACAGGAACGGTGACCTTATGGAAGGTCGAGTTAACAACCTCATACGCCTGTACCTTGGGAGTTCCATCGATAACTCTTGCGAATGTCTTCAACACTTCGGGATATGTATTGGTATTGTAGGCTTCGGCATCCGCTTTGGTGTCCCACAGACTGATTGCCGTCACATCCAGTCCGCCGGGCATGGCGAATGTGATTTCGTCCCTGAAGCCCGTTTGTTTGCGGAGTAATGGGAGGATTTGGCTTTCAAATACATGGCCATACTCAGAAAGCATGTTGTATTTCAGATGAATAGAGGCGTTGCGTGCAAACATAGGTTCTCCTTAAGAGGCCGTTGTTAGCTAAGAAGGGGGAACTTCAGATGGGCTGACTTAGTTCAGGGAACCTGAAAGAGGAGGAGGTGAAGTAACCGCCTCACTTATAACTCTACCTGAGTGCCATAGGTTTGTCCATTGAAGCACGTAAGTCAGCAGGTCCCATAGTGCTATAGTTTGGCACTTTGATCAGCGTTGCTCTCGATGAGCTGGCGTAATCGGAGTGCTGACGGCACGGTGACTGTTTACTCCGACTCTTATATTCACTCTGGTCATCGCCGGAATTCTTTACGAAGAAGACACCGTACATCCAGACGACCTCGAAACGATGAAGAAGAAGTGGGCTATGTCTGTTCGGTCTGGCGATCCTTTACAGAGTATCGCCTGCGCGCGGCAGACGGGTCCTGGCACTGTGCTGTGGGTTCGAGGGCGACCCACAGCTCGGCGCAATGACAGTGGTGAAATCATTGGATGGTACGGCTTAGTAGAAGACATCGACGCTCGCAAGCGAGCTGCGGGGGCTGCTCGCCGTGCTGAAGAACCGCCGAGTGTTGAAGAGCTGGTCTAAAGGCACGGATCGATGCCGTTTCCAATATTCTTGATAGCATCTCAGGGGTTAAATCCGGAAGCACAGAACCACCTCTAACCTGATACACGATCTGGGCCACGAAGTGATTGTGGCAAATGTCCGCGAGTTGCGGGCGATCTCATACAACGGTCGCAAGAGAGATTCAGTGGATGGCTTGTTATAGATTGTCCAAGGATTCAAGCCGGGGCAGTAAATGTAGCTACTGCGGTTACCTATTTTCCCGCACAATCCTTTCGTCCTGTATCGGCGACACTGGCGATCAGCCATTTGCCGTCCTGGCGAATGAGATTGAACAAGTCGGTTCCACAGTGGTCGACTTTGCCGTTCACGAGAAACTCGAACGGAGCCCACACCACGGCCAGGTCGTTGTCGATTCGCACGAGCGGATCGTGAATGCGCTCCGCGATTTGCGATGTTCCCGGCTTTCCGACCCGATCGGCAAACGCTTCAAAGGTCATCTGAGTGGGTTTGCCGTCTCGCATGAGCACCATGGTGTCGCCCGGTAATAACGGTTCCTTAATCGCTGCAGCGTCGCGTTTCGCCATGCCATCGAACATGGCGTTCACCGGCGCGAGGACCGCCTGCTCGTCTGGCGTCGCAGCTTGCGCTGAAGGGGTCCGATTGTAAACCGAGCGACCATAAATATCCGATTTGATGTGACGAATCCACACTATCTGCATCCGCCGCAATTTAGCCCGGGACACAGAAAAGCGTCAGCAACCTGATTATTCGTGCCTTGGTCGGTTTGCGGCAGTAGAATTACGACGTTCTTCGACAACCCTGCAGAGATCGGTCGAATTTTTCTGATGGAGGAACTATGAACTTAAGGGCAAGAATCCGCATGTTTCAACTCCTGACAGTGGTGGGGGTCATACTCTTCGCGTTTGGTTCCGTCCAGGCGCAGGACGTTACCTACAACGTCGCACCGGGAGCTAACTTCACCAAGTACAAGACCTATAAATGGGTGAGGATCAGTGGAGCTGAATATCCCAACCAAATTGTCGACGAGCAAATCAAGCAGTCGATCGATTCGCAGCTTGCAGCGAAGGGGTTTACAAAAACAGATGCCGACAACGCCGATCTCGACGTAGCCTATCAAGTCTCCATCTCCAAAGAGCAGCAGTGGAATGCTTATGGCATGGGCGGCGTCGGCTGGCGGATGGGTGGCGGTATGGCCACGGCAACAAGTTCAACGCTGAATGTAGGAACACTTGGTTTCGATGTCTACGACCCAGCCGCGAAGCAGTTACTCTGGCGGGGATCTGCCACGAAGACGCTGAATCCTCCAAAGGACCCGGAGAAGAGACAGAAGAATCTTGATAAAGCTGTGGCTAAGCTTCTCAAGAACTTTCCGCCGCCTACCAAGTCCTAGGGCCTGCTAACACCGCATCTCAAATAATGCTGACAGCTGCATCTTGCTTGCGGGGGCGGACGATTGCGGTCATTGCTGGACGATGATCCAGCCGGGATCGGGATCGAACTGGGTCATTGCAGTTGCCGTTTCATATCCCGTTTATCAGCCAATGAGTTCGTGCTTGGTCCGACGAGAGCATCGGGCTTTTGGCACCAGCTGAGAACAGAGGACGCCAGCCCACAGGAGTTGGCCTGAGTGTATGATCCTCGCAGAGTAGGCGAACGCAGATGAATGCGTCAACAGGTCGAAGATCCTGCTTGTCAGGCCGCCGATTCGGAGGATGTCCATGAATCGTGAATTGGCTTTGAAGATCGCGCTGGCGGTGGTGGGATTGCTCTTTATCGCTTTGGGCTACCCCATGGTGGTGTTTATCCGACAAGACCCTGCGCTTTCTATGCAGTTCAGCTTATACGTCACACTGGGCATCTTTCTACTTTTAGCCATCCGAGATCCGTCGGCAAGTCGTAGCGTGATTGCCTTCACAGCATGGTCGAGTTTCGCTCATGCCGCGCTCATGGGTACCCAGGCGTGTCGTAACATGGTCGCACGTGGAGAACTGATCGGGGTGGCTGTTCTTGTGATCATCGGCGCCGTCTTAATCGCGCTCGCGCCATCGAAGCAACTTCCGGAGTCGGCGTTACGCTCGAACCAACTCCATTTACATTGACAAGTTGTCACCGAATGGTCGAAGCGGCAGGTCTTCTGATCCAAAGATCCTTGTTCTAGGATCATGGGCAACTCAGAATTGCTCCGGGGATGGTGGGTAACCGCAAACGACGTTCACTAATTCCGCGGAACTGATATCCTCGCTGCGACGTAACCTTCTCTCACGGAGACGCCGCCCGCATGCTTCCTCTCGCCGCCGAACAGAAAGCTGCGCCTTCCATGGCAACCGGCATTGGTGACCGGTTGATCCTCGCCGCCATCGCCGCTGCCCTTGCGCTTTTGCACATCCTCACCAACGGCCGCTACGGCTTTCACCGCGATGAACTCCAGTTTCTCAGCGATGCACGCCATCTCGACTGGGGATTCGTAGCATATCCTCCGTTCACGCCCTTCGTTGAGAGCGTCAGCATGCACCTCTTCGGCCTGTCGCTCATCGGCCTCCGCCTCGCTTCAGTGCTCGCGCAAGCCGCTGTCGTCATCGTCTCCGGCCTCATGGCGCGCGACCTCGGCGGTAATCGCCTCGCGCAAGTCACCACCGCCCTCGCCGTCGGTCTGTCGCCGCTCCCTATCTTCGAAGCCACAGAATTTCAATACACTTCGTTTGGCATATTCTGGTGGGTTCTGGCCGCGTGGTTCACGATCCTCCTACTGAAGACCGAGAATCCGCGATGGTGGCTTGCTATCGGCGTCGCACTCGGATTTGGCCTGCTTACCAAGTATGCGATTGTATTTTTCATTGCAGGATTGCTCGCCGGGCTTGTCCTCACTCGTACGCGCAGGTACTTCACGTCGCCGTGGTTCTGGGGCGGCGTGGGCATTACGTTGCTCCTCTTTTCTCCCAACCTGATCTGGCTTGCGCGGCACGACTTCATCTCCTACCACTTCCTGCAGCACATTCACACGCGCGACGTCGGCGAAGGCCGCGCCGAGGACTTCCTGAAAGGCCAGTTCCTCGGGAACGTCAACCTGTTCGCCGCGCCCGTCTGGGTCCTCGGACTCATTGCGTTCTTCGCCGATCATCGCTACCGCATGCTGGCCTGGATGTACATAATTCCTGTTTTTCTCTTCTGGGCGGGAAAAGGCCGGTTCTACTATGTTGCCGAGGCCTATCCTCCGCTGCTCGCGATGGGCGCGGTCACCGCTGAGCGCTGGCTGGCTCGACGCAGAACGTGGCAGCGCATCACGGTAGAGATCGTCTTTTTTACGGGGCTCTTCGCTGTCGGTGCTTACATCATTGCGATGCTCGTCCCGGTCGCGTCCAGCGGCCCGTTGCGGAACTTCGCTCTGGATAAAAGCCCCGACTTGCGCGAAGAGATCGGATGGGAAGAACTGGTGCACACGGTCGCATCGATTCGCGATTCCCTGCCCTCGGATCAGCAGGCTCATCTCGGCATCACCGTCGGCAACTACGGCGAGCAGGGCGCAATCGAAATTCTCGGCCCGGCTTACCGCCTCCCGCCGCCCATTAGCACCACCAACTCCGCATGGATGCGCGGCTATCCCAGCCCGCCGCCCACCACAATCATCGCCCTAGGCATCAATCAAAAACAGGCCGACACCATCTTTACCGGCTGTCGCCTCGCTGGCCATAACGGCAACAGTGAAGGTGTGAAGAACGAAGAAAGCAAATACCACCCCGATATCTTTGTCTGCGGGCCACCGCGAAAACCGTGGTCAGTTTTGTGGAAAGAGCATCAGGACTTCGGTTGATATCCCGCCATTTCCGCCTCATCGAGGATTTAGACGGAATCGGTGCAGCCATCACCCGATTGATCCGCTGATCCGTCAGCGAATTCTCGCGTTCAGCATCAATTTTAGTAATTCCGGTAGTATCACCGGCAACTCGTAAATTCCCCGAAATCCGCGCGCGACTGGGTGAGTTGCATCGTTCCCTCCGCGACGAGTAACGCCGAGGTAGTGAATGACCCGGTTTTTGCAAGAAAGATTCCGCCGACCTGATGAGCAGCTGTGTGTGATTTGTTATTTCAACATTCAGGGCTGAAATTGCTGGAATCCGTCGCAGATACAAGTCGATACAATCTGTAGCCGCTGGCTATATCACGTTATTTGACGGTGCACTAAAAGTGCTTGCACGTTTCCGCCGGGCGGGATCACGCGAACCATGAACAGAACGCGATTCGTGGTTGGTGTGCCCGTAAAGTATCCTGCCGGGATGTTGCCTTTGTAGCCGGGAGGGATGAGAGATGCTTTCAAGCCCGTTCATTTCTGTTACGATACACACACGTTCTGTATCGGAATAGCGAATGCGCGATGTCTCTGTTTTGATAGTCGGTGCCGGACCAACTGGGTTGACGCTGGCCTGCGATCTGCTCTCCAGAGGAGTTGACGTAACCGTGTTGGACAGGCAGAAGCAATTTGCTACCACCACACGGGCTTTGGGACTGCAACCGCGAGGTCGTCAAATTCTGGATCGCCTTGGCGCGCTAGGAGATCTTCGGACCACGGTTCCACTCCAGTCGGAATTCGACGTTTATCTGAACGGGCAATTAGCGCTGCATGTCGATTTGGGAACGCTTCGTGGACGGTACGACGACGGCGTACTTCGAGTCCCACAGACCGAAATCGAACGTCAGCTACGTGAGCGGCTGCATAGGCTGGGAGGTGAAATCTGTTGGGGCTACGAGGTAGTCGGCGTCTGCGAGGAAGGTACAAGCATTCGAGCTTCGGTACGGACAGAGGAAGATGTACAGTCTGTGAATGCGAAATGGGTGGTCGGTTGCGAAGGAGCTCATAGCCTGATCCGTGAGCGTATCGGCGGCCACTTTGACGGTCACGCTTTCCCTCAGACATTCCTGCTCGGCGATGTCCGAATCGATCCGAAATGCAATGAGAGACCTGCCATCTATCTCCGTAACGATCAGATGCTGGCTATCAGCGCTCTTCCGGACCGGCGCTGGCGAGTTGGAGTGGCACTGCCCTCTAGAGATCCCCACCATCCGAGGAGCTCCTTGGCGAGTACGACAGCTGAAGAGAGAATCCTCCCGGAGCAGATCTTGGCTCATCTACAACACTGGTTCAACGAAATTAAGGGCGACAGGAACACGCAGTTCTACGATCCAAGTTGGCTTTCCCAGTTCCACATCCATCGCCGGATGAGTTCCAGCTTCCGCCGTGGCCATATGTTAATCGCGGGAGATGCAGCCCACCTCACTAGTCCCCTGGGCGGACAGGGGATGAACTCCGGAATTGGAGATGCGTTCAATCTCGGATGGAAGCTGGCTCTAGTATCTCAAGGGAAAGCAGACGCAACACTGCTCGACACATACGAAGAAGAGAGACGCTCGGTAGTTGATAAACTGGCGCGTGCAACAACCCAATGGACATCTATCTTACTTGGCGCGGGTCGCATCAACCGAATCCTCCGGCGTTATATTCTGCTTCCGATGATGCGACTGCACCTAGTGCAGGGTTGGGTGCTCTCGCGACGTCCGGCACTTCAGGAAAGCTACCGTGGCAGTTCGCTTGCACCGCGCTGGAATTTGATCAATCGACTGATCAGACGAGGTCCTCAGCCAGGGGACATCGGGCCCGATGTGCATTGCGAGGTGTTACCCGACTATCAACTGGTCACTTTGGGAACACTAATCAACGCACACTGGGCACTCATCCTCTTCGGGATACGGGAGAAACCAGCTCAATTGTGTGCCAACGCCGCGAAGACACTCCTTGGAACCAGCATTCGGGTCATCCGTGTTACGACCAAGAGCCATCATTCGGCTGCCGGCTACGATCAAATCGTTCGCGATTATCGCCGGGAACTCACACGCGCTTATCGCGCTGGAAGGAATACTGCAATTCTGCTCCGTCCGGATGGCCATTTAGCCTCGCGATCTAATGATCGGGATGCCACCACAATAATGCGGTGGTTCGATAGAGTTCCTGGACTCCATCTCCCTGGTCAATCCACACACAGATTTAAAGAAGTCCGGTCCTATGAATAGATCGATAAGCAAGAGCTCCTCCGGTGGTCGGCCGCGAGATCGAGCCGTTGACGATGCCATCCTGAAAACTGCGATCGAGCTTTTCATAGGGCATGGCGTAGAGGGAGCAAGTTTCGAGCAAATCGCAAAATGTTCAGGCGTCTCCCGAGCTGCGATTTATAGGCGGTGGAAAAGTAAGGAGGAGCTGCTCGCGGCAGCTTTAAGAAACACAAAACAATCTCCGAATATAAACGCTCAGACAATTGCCACCTTGAATCCAGATGAGCTGATTGCTCTCTTCAGAAAAACACTGATCGATGCATTGACGCGACAAAACCAAGGTGCGCTTATCGCTCAGTTGATTGGATCGATACCTGCTCATCCTGAGCTAATCGCGGTGTACCGGGAGGAATTCGTAGAACCGCTCTGGGAGGCAATGGCTAAAGTGCTGGACAAAGCGCGTTCAACTGGAAGCTTCCCGCAGCTTCCAGATCAGGAGCTGTTGCGCGACATGCTCGCGGGAGCAGTTATTCACCGACTTCTCATGCAGACGAATAACAGACGCCTGAAGAAGGAGAAAGCTTGGGTAGAGCGATTGCTGCGCCACCTTGGTTTAACCGTCGACATCGTATAGTTTCGCAACGCTCCACCCCACGTTGAAGGACAATCGGCAGCATTCCGACGAAGGTCTGATCTATGACCATGGTTCGTGACACCGCGGCATCTTGCGAGAATAGCCAACGGCATTCCACAACGGTCGCTTGCCTCGGCTCCAGCAGTACGGCGGGCAACGGGCAAGCGTTTGATTGGGTCGGTAAGCTCCGAAAAAGGCCACGCAACCGTTGTTATGACTTCCGGAATTTCGGAACCGGTGGAGACCTTGCTTACAATGCCCTTCAGCGTTTGGCCGACGTTTTAACGTCCCGTCCCGAAATCGCAATCATCTGGATCGGCGCAAACGACGTCTTGGCGATGACATTTCCGAACTTCAATCGATTTGTTCTAAGATGGAAACGTCTTCCCGGGAAACCTTCTGCTGAATTGTTCCAAAGAAGCCTTCAGATCATTGCCCATCGTCTGAAGAACGAAACATCTGCCCGTATCGGACTTTGCTCGCTGGCACCAATCGGCGAAGACCTACTGTCGACTGATCCATTTCAGAGCGCACTCAACCGTCATATTAGGGATTTCAGCGCAATCATCACAGATACCGCTCTAGAGGAAGGTGTTGGCTACATTCCTGTTTACGAAACGATGATCGCGACTATGCAGGACTCTCCCCGACACGGATTCACATCCTTTCGGTTTCTTCCTTTCTATCGTGATGCTCTTCGTGTCCTGGCGCTTCGCAAGAGTCCTGATGAAGTTGCCCGCATGAACGGCTGGCAATTTCACACTGATGGCGTCCATATGAACAGCCGCAGCGGAATGATTGTCGCGAATTTGGTGCAGGAGTTTATCGACTCGTACTGAAGCGTGTGCGATTGCTTTGTCTTAGCCCCCATGGATTTTTCCAATATGAGGTACTTAATTGCGGGTTGTTCTTTCTTCAATCCAGCATATGCAAGAGCTGCTGGACCAACCGCGCTAACAGGGTAAGTCACGCATTATGTGATTCAGTTACGCGGCTTTAAACCGGGCCGCCGGTCGCAAGTGGTGCACTATGTTTTGCGGCGGTGTTCCACGTCAAGATATTGGCGAGGTCGAAAGAGTCAGTACCCTCCGAGATACCAAGGCTCAAGAGCTCATCTTCGGCCCGGTCGCTCGCCACATCCGTGAGTATCTACTCGACACCCGCGAGCGAACCGAAGGCATCCAGGTCCAAACTGTTTAATGTTTCCGCCCGAACCTTAGTGTAGGGGGCACGTGATCGCGATAAGTTATATACTCCTCCCCGAACCGCTCTTCAAGAGCCTTCTCCTCTTTTGGAATGATCCAGGTCATTGCGGCCACGCAGATGAATACAGCGGCCACGACAGGGCTGCCGAATAGGACGATGATGCCAAGCAAAAAACAGCTTTCAGCCACGTACATCGGATGGCGCATCCGAGCGTATGGCCCGGTCTGTACAAGCTGTGTGGGCCGGAGCCCGAACCCAACACGCAGAGGAAGGCGCCGTGCGACAAGGAGCATTGTGGTCAGTGTCCAAGCAAGCAAAACGGCACCCGCGAGAATCAGAAGCGCACCTAAAAAGTTAAGCCGCCCAGGATAATCGCCGTTCCAACCCAATGTGGTCCAAAATGGGCGAGCAGAGACGGTACACCAAGGTGGAAGAGCGGCACTGCGAAGACAAATGTCGCGAGCAGGAGAACAAGGACACTTTGACGCGAAATCTCCAGCATCCTTTACCAGCCTCCATCGCAGGTTTATATCAGAACTTTCAACGCGGCAGTCTATAAACGCCGGTATCAGGAAAGCAAGCAAGGCCGAGAGGCACACGACATTGCCAGCCGCGCTACCGGGAGCGGTTGGCCGGCACGCCCGTGACAGATCAGGGTTGCGCTCCGAACGTTGCTTCAGTGCAAGTCACCTTCGCTGCGTTAATGCTGTCGCGGGGGCAGTGCATGGACAGCAGGTCGTCGTATACACATACCTTGGGGAGAGGATCAGGTAACATTTGATGTCAAAAAGTGAATATCAAGCAACTGGACTTATGGGTGCAGCTGGCGCCCACGTTGAGCAACTCCGTTGGTTTGGGGGTGCCTCCAGCTCTCGAAACGTGTGCCCTCGCGCATCAACCGCCTGGTTTTGACATAATTGCCGGCACATCTCCGAGCGGCAGACTAGGAAAGCGGTGGAAAGAGCCGTATCCCATGCCAGCAGGAGTCAGCCACCCAACTCTGCCGCTGTGCCAGCCTGACTCTTCCTGAATTAGAACAATCAAAGACGACCATACTCGATGCGCCGACATCTGCACATTCCCCTCGGGCCTACAAACATGCCATCGAAATGTTCATGGCCTGGTATTGTTCTGAGCTTCGGCTAGGCTTTAACCGGTTCGTTGTCGTGCGATACCGCTCGTTTCGAGGCTATCTCTCTTTCGGCCGCCGCCATCAATCTCCATCTTTCCGCCATCCGACGTCTGGCCGATGAGGGCCTCGGCTAGCGGTTGGTCGAGCTCAGAGTTGGCAATCGGAATTCGAAGAGTAAGGGAGTCAGGTGCCTAGGCAGGCGGATTCCCTGTTCATCTGTTCAGGAGAGCCGATATTTTCGCTTCTTGCAGAACCTAGCGCTGGTTAAGGATGGGCCTGCATTGCCGGCCGGCACGAAGCCTCAGTTCACAACGCAGAACTTCCGCGACGCTCCAGGCCTGAGCGATACAGCCGCGAGCAGTGAACGGAGATTCGGCGTCGAAGATCTCGCTGATGGTACCGATCCCGCCTTCACTCATCTCCGTATCAAAGCTTGCAAGTAATTCCCCAGCGGTCTCCCAATCGTCGGGATTGGCGCGAAGCCATGCATCGAAGAACGGGCCGATCAGCCAGGCCCAGACCGTACCCTGGTGATAGGCGGCATCACGCGCGCGAAGGTCCCCATCATAACGAGGTTTGAAATTGGGATCGCTGGGCGCGAGCGAGCGGAGTCCAAATGGGGTGAGCAATTGCTCGCGAACGACACTCAGGACGGGCTTCCACTTATCCTCTGCGAGTACGGCATGGGGAAGTGAGATGCTGAGTACCTGATTGGGACGAAGAGAAGAGTCAATCCCCCCGCCATCCTTATCCACAACGTCATAGCAATAACCGAGGTGAGAAGACCAGAAACGCGCATTGAAGCTGGCATAGACCTGGGCGGCAGTCGACGAGAGGTGTTTGGCGCGATCCGCATCCCCTGCCATCTCAAGCCAGCGCGCAGTAACGCAGAGCGCGTTATACCAGAGGGCGTTGATCTCTACAGCCTTGCCGCGACGAGGGGTCACGACCCAATCCTCGACTTTCGCATCCATCCATGTGAGCTGGAGGCCAGATGCGCCCTGGTTAAGCAGCCCGTCAGCCGGATCTACAGCGATGCCAAAAGATGTTCCTTTCTGGTGCCACTCGATGATGTCTAGAAATCTTGGTAGAAGAACCTCGAGAGTCTCGCTGTCGTCGGTTGCACGAATATAGCGGTCGGCGGCATGGAAGAACCAAAGGCTCGCGTCGGCGGTGTTGTAAAGGCCGGAAGTCTTTCCTTCAGGAAACATATTAGGAATCAAGCCTTCGCGTATGTATTTGGCAAAGCTGCGGAGAATGTATTCGCCTTCATGGGTGCGTCCTGTGGCGATGGTGAGGCCTTCGAGCGAGATCATAGTGTCACGGCCCCAATCGGTGAACCAGTGATATCCAGCAATCACTGTGCGGACTTCATCGCCGATGCTGCGGGCCTGAACCGTGTCCGCTGTGCGACCGACGGGGCTGATCAGGAACTGATCTGCTGCGAGCACAAGTTCCGCTGCTATACCGGAACGGGCCTCCGCCGGTGCGGTGCGCAGCAAGCGCCGCCGCCGTTCGGTTTCTGCAGCAAAAGCATTCTCTGGGCTAAGAGCGTTGACATGGTCCCATTTTTCCGTGGAAATTACCAACGAAGCGCCAGAACTCTCCGTAAGGTTGACAGAAAAACAGCCGGGACTCCATAGATTTCCCTTCCAGTCGTAGCCCCGGCTTTGCTCTATGCGATAGCGGAGTTCAGTAACCTGTTCCAGCATGAGACGAAACGAAGTACCTTCACCCTGCCATGCGAGACAGAGTGGTGGTAGATCGCTGGCCACCGAGAGCTCATAACCTCCCAAGACAGCACTGAAACGGTAGTCCTCGTGCCTTGGACCGGCGAGTGATCCTTCATGAGGACGGATGTCAATAGCGGGGCACAATTCCAACTGCGCTCCTTTGCCTTTCAACAAGTGATAGGTAACGTATGTTGTGTTCTGCGCATGCACCATGCAGAGACGCTTTTCCAGAGTGAACTCGTCCGAAGCATAGGTAAACACAGGCAGGCCAATTTCCAGACGGAAACTTTTCAAAAATGGACTGACGGTATCCGTCTGCGTTGCGAGGCTAAGATTGTCTGCGGTCAGTTGGTAAGTGCGATCGTCGATGCGAAGTGTCTCGGCGATCTGATTCATCATCATCATGCGTCCATGTGGTGCTGGCAACGCTGCAATCAGCCAACCGTGGAAGCGCCGCGTATTCAGACCTGCAATCGTTCCAGACGCGTATCCCCCCAAGCCATTTGTCACAATCCACTCACGATCGAGTTCGGCGGAAGTTTGATCGACTTCGATATGTCGGACAAGTTGTGGGGTGCGAAAGATATCCATTTTTCTCCTAATCACTACTTGGGCACAGGCTGCGACCCGTGTGCAATGTGTTTTTAGTTGGAGTCCGAACTCGTAAAGCCAGACTTCGGAGATTCGGGACTAAATGGGGCGCTGGTTTTCACAGGCACGAGGAGTTGGGTGCTTTCGCCGGTAACGTGCCATGGTCCAAAACGATCCGGAACATACGATCCACAACCTCCGTATAGTGGCCATTCGCTGGACCATTGAACTCGCCATTCGCAGCCAGCGGGTGGCGCAGTCAAAGGTTCTGGAAGGTGGGGCAAGTCGAGGCCGACGCCAAAATTGACGAGTAGGAGACGATCTTCACGACTGGAAGTGAGATAGCGAAGTACGAAACAGCTTCGTCCAAGGACAGCCCCATCGACACGGCAATCTCTGCGGCTAAGTATGGGATCAGTGCGGCGTAAAGCAAGCAGATCTGTGTGAAGCTGCACGATCTCAGGATGCCGTTCCTGCTCGGACGGATCGAGCTGTGATTGTCGGAATGTTTCAGGATCTTCAGGATTAGCAGCGCAGAGCTTCATTTCCGGTGTGTCCTGCGTTGCAAACTGGAGCATGAAACTCCCGCGTCCCCGAGTGACTGCAGCTGCAAGTTCGCCGGTATGGCCAGCAAAGTAATGAAAGGGAGTCCGCGCACCATACTCCTGGCCCTGAAAAAACATTGGTGTACCAGGACTAAGCAGCCAGAGTGCCGTCATAGCTCGATAGCGCGAAGGGCTGGAAATAAGCCGCAGACGTTGTGATTTACCGAAGTTAGCTATCTGATCATGGTTTTCTAGGAAGGTGATAAAAGCTTTGGCCCCGATATCGAGACTCGACGTGCCACGTGGGTGCTGCTGCCAAGAATAGTATTGGCCCTGATATAGATAGCCGTATTTGGCAGCTGAGATAAACTCTTGAGGATGCCCGAGATGGTCGCTGAAATAAGCCTCTCGACTACCAGTGACCGCAACGACAGCGCTGTGATGAAAGTCATCGTTCCACACGGCGTCAAGGCCGTAGCCGTTCTGTTCGACGCTGCGGATGAGGCACGCATCCTGGGGTTCGTTTTCTGCAAGGACAATGGTCTTGCGTCCATTTGACGATGCACGGACACAGTCGCCAATCTCAGCAATGATGTGAATCCCATGCGATCCCGTGTCATGAATCGATTGTGTCGCGTCCAAACGGAGACCATCAAAATGATACTCATCGATCCAATGAGTGACATTGGCCAAAAAAAAGTCGCGCACCGGCTTGCTGTTTTCCCCATCAAAGTTGATGGCGTTTCCCCAGTCAGTGTTCTTGTCTGAGAAGTAATGCTCGGAATACTTGCCGAGGTAATTGCCGTCCGGACCCAGATGGTTATAGACCACGTCGAGGATAACACCGAGCCCAAGCTGATGAGCGGCGTCTATCATTCGACGGAGGTCGTCGGGGCGACCGTAACGGTGAAAGGGAGCGAACAAATCGACGCCATCATAGCCCCACCCCACGTTGCCAGGAAACTCGGCCAACGGCATACATTCCAAGAGTGTGATCCCAAGGTCTCGCAGGCGTGAAAATTCATGAAGCGCTGAAAGAAAAGTGCCTTGAGGAGTGAAGGTGCCAATATGCAACTCGTAAAGCACCTGCCCTTCAATAGAGACCCCAGACCAGTTCGCTTCAGCTTCGCTCCAAACATATGAACCTGGATCGATGATTTGCGACGGTCCGTGGGACCCTTCCGGCTGGTACCGTGAGGCAGGATCAGGGAATGCTTCCCCGCCATCTAGGCTGAATCTATAAAGGCTGCCGACGCGAACTTCTTGCAGAAGACTGGAGAAGTAACCGTCTTCTTCTGCTTTAAGTGGATACCGGAGATCTTTACCCTCGACTACAACCGCGACTTTGTGGGCAGCCGGCGCCCAAAGGCGAAATTGTGTGCCCTGCGCGTATGGGATGGCTCCTATCGAACAATTCTTTCCACCAAGACGCCCATCGCCCAATTCTCGCATCTCTCGCTCACACCTCGTGAATAGATTAGATGCGTTCTGGCGAATGATTTCTCTTACGACCTTTCGCACCCCGAATGCGGTCACTTATTCCGACGCCGATTCCGGCTCCTTTAAGGGGCAAGAACCCGGGTCAAGAAGCGTCTACATTCACGTAAGTCTATCCGAGAGCGAAGCGTCTACAATGCTCTAGATAAGCTGCCTCATGCAACGCGGATAAATCAAGCACTCCGCCCCATAACCACCGTGGTGCATCGAGATCTTTCCTGTGACGCCCCTTAAGCTCCTTTGACCAGGCGCGACGTTCGGGCGTTTTGAGTTGGCGGCCATGTGCACGCCCCACAACCCCTGCCATTACACGTGCGATTGCAGTTGCCTCGGGGCGCTGAAGCCCTCTCAGTTCAAACTTCAGATCCTGGGGGCGGAGTTCGCGAATGACGACTTGCCGGCCACTGATTTTGGCAGCAATCATCCGATCTCCGAGAAAGGGCGAAAGATTGCGAGCGCCTGTCACGACACGCTCCGCGTTGTTTGCTGGCATTTTGGTGGACTTTGAACAGGGCGCCGCCGCCGCGACGGCTTCCTTGATATCCAGCAGCCGATACTCATGACGCTTCATCGCTCCAACGCCAACCAGAGCCGCGTAGCGAAGACGGCCTAACGAGCTACAGCCTTTCATCCAATAAGCAGCGTCGAGCAACCTGACATCCTTGGGTTCCTCACGACCGGTAATTGTTTGAATTAGCTGATGAAGGCCGCGCTCGTCGAAGAGTTGCTGAAGCTCCTTACTCTCTCTCGACGCAAGTTTCCAAAACTTTGACCCCAGCGGAATGGTTGGCTTTACATCTTCGATACGCTCCTCCGCAAGGTGTCTCCATTGGCGATTCTTGGCCTGTCGCATCACCCTCCGAATAGGCTCGATATCCTCCGGATCAACCCTCGGGGAGTGGCCTGTGATTCCTGATAAATAACCTCCGATCATCTCTTCGAGCATCAGCGCGGTCGTAACTCCGGGAAGATCCGAGCTCCTCGCGGCCATTGCGAGCGATAGTCCTAGCCGAAGTAAGTCATGCGCAGGATTGCCGATTACGGTCTGGTCGAGGTCACGTATCTGGATGTCGATGTTGCCTTCGACGTCGGCAACCGGCCCGAGGTTTCCGGTATGGCAATCACCACATATCCAAATATCGGGTCCAAGAGGAATTGAGGCCTGAACAGATTTGCTGCGCAGCCATTCATAAAATTGAACGGTATTTCCCCGAACGTAGGCATGCGCCGACATCGCCATCTTTGCGCGTCTGCGCTGGTCAAGTACGGCTTTGCGATTTGCGGGAGTAATGGTGGCTTCCAATAGATAGATCCTCTGAGTCAATCAGATATTCGTTTACCGGAGAGTAGACACAATACCCTCGTGGTGGCGCAGAAAATTCAGAACTTCCTTCATCGTCCGTGGTTCTATGGTCCGATGTTCCTCTCCCTTGCCACCCCGGGCGACCGGCTTGAACTTCTGATTGGGCCGCTTGGATTTCACCGAGGTACCACTCCACTGGTTACCGAGATTATTCGGTCCGTAGATCAGTTCGCTTGCGATTCTGTACCGCCACGCTGAGGGAAAGCTCCACCACTCACTCTTCTTCTCTTCCCTGATCGCGCAATCTCAATAAAACCCCTGCATCATCACGACCATCGCTGCTTCTCCTCTCGCTACACGTCGGCAGCGGTCAGCCTATGGTTTCGCGCATTCAATATTGCAGGCTCAACTATAAGATGCATCCAACTGATTATTCGGTCGTACATACCTGTGACCGCCAAGAGAGGTCAATCCCGTGAACAAGTCCGTCACTGAAGTACAAAGACGAACCACGAATCAACCTCATAAAAGTAGCTAGGACGGATGAATTGTGGCTAAGTTAGGGACTACTCCCTCAGAAGCAGAGCTACCACCCACAGTACATCGCGGCGTGCAGGAGTTTCTTAAGGAGCTTGGCCCGGGGTTAATTACGGGAGCCGCAGATGACGACCCATCGGGCATCTCGACTTACTCGGTTGCCGGCGCGGCCTATGGGTACGCAACTCTTTGGACCGCCCTTTTGTCTTTTCCGTTGATGGCGGCTGTTCAGCTCATGTGCGCCCGGCTCGGCATGGTGACAGGCTGTGGACTCGCGAGCGTAGTCCGTACCCGCTATCCCCGCTGGGTTTTGTGGTTTGCTTGCGCGCTGGTGATCATCGCAAACGTATTCAACATCGGTGCGGACCTTGCCGGTATGGCGGATGCCATGCAGATGATCACTGGCATCCGAGCCTATTACTGGACCCCATTTTTTGCCGCTCTGATCACGGGGCTTTTGTTCCGGACATCCTACCGAACAATCGCCCGCGTCTTTAAGTGGCTGACCCTGGTTCTATTTGCCTATGTGATTACGGCATTTCTGGCGCGCCCTGACTGGACCAAAGTTATCCGAGCAACCTTCATTCCACATATCGAATGGACGAAGAGTTACATCGCTGTCCTAGTCGGAATTCTGGGAACCACAATTTCGCCTTATCTGTTTTTCTGGCAGGCTGCGCAGGAAGTGGAGGAAGACCGGGAACACGGCAAAACGACCGTGGCCCAAAGGCGCGGATCGACAAATAAAGAACTCCGGATCGCAAAGAGAGATGTCATTACAGGTATGTTGCTTTCCAACGTGGTGATGTATTTTCTTATCCTGACAACCGCCGCAACCCTGAACGCACACGGAATGAAGAATATCGAGACAGCAAAGCAAGCTGCCGAGGCCTTGCGTCCGCTCGCTGGCAAAGGCGCATATTGGCTGTTCACGCTGGGAATCATCGGCACGGGTATGCTTGCCGTGCCGGTCCTGGCCGGTTCCTCCGCGTATGCGATCGCGGAGGGAGCACAATGGAGGTCGGCCTCTCTCAATGTGAAGCCTCAACTGGCGCGCAAATTTTATGCCGTGATCGCGATAGCGATACTCATTGGGCTTGCCTTTGATTTCGCTGGGCTCAATGCCGTGAAGATGCTGTTCTGGTCTGCGATCTTAAACGGCTTGCTTGCTCCGCCCCTGGTCATCATGGTCGTGCTGCTGACGAGTGATCGAAAGGTAATGGGAGATCGCGTCAATTCACGCGGCATGCAGGTGCTGGGATGGGTCTGTGCTCTCCTTATGAGCGTCGCCGCTATAGCTCTATTGGCATCGTTGCGTTAATAGCTTGAACGTACCGTTGAACCCTTTTCGATGACAACCCGCTTTTCAATAAAAGCAGCCGGGTGGCGCGTGCGTGGGACAAAGATTATCGTGTCAGAACCTTCAGATAAAGAGGTGATGGAGCTCGCTTTCCAGGGAAGCGAGGTAGTGTACATCGCGCTCCCAATCTATTGCTAGGACGAAGACATGTTCGCCGAGGACACCAGAGATCTCGCCGGTCTGATGCACGTAATTGCGGCATGGAAATCCAGAAGGTCGTATTTTTGTCATCCATTGGCGCCCAATCGTGACAACGGTAGCCTTTGCCTTTTGTTGGAAATGAATATGCCTGTTGAGATGCGGATCTGCATCTGACCTGGTTGAAGAGTCGATCCGCACCCTCATCAAAAACCAGAGGAGGAACCAATGGGCTTCGAACTACAGACCGTCATCCGCGTCAAGGTGGACGACAGGATTCAGTCTCAGCATGAATATTGTGTAGAGGATGATGGCTTGGGATGCGCGCGCGCCTTTGTCTGTTGCGCACCGGTGTTGATCGCGGTGTACTCGGTTATCGGATGGGGTGTTTGGAGACTGGCAGGTGGCGGGCTATCTTTTTTGGGAAGCCCTTTCTGACACATGTCCCGAACTCGAATTCCCGAACGATTCGCGAAGGAGATCGCCCATTGCAGCTTGTCCGGAAAACATGACATCGGAAATGAGCAAATCGGGAGCAATTAAAGCCGCAGCTGCCAGGGCATCCCCGGGATTCGTGAAAGCATCGGCTGAAAAGCCGCTGTGCCTCAAAATAGCAGCGAGCGTCTGGGCAATTATCTGCTCGTCGTCCACAACAAACATCTTTAACCGCTTCGATTTTGGCAGTCTGAATTCCCTCCGCAGCAATGCCACCCCTAAAGATGCTCGGCCTTTTCGAAGAATACTAGAAGCGTTGGGGAACCTTCGAAAGCCTTAGAAGGCTGGTTTTGATTACCACATCCGTCTCCGAAATGCGTCTATTTTCGAGGTTAATCCAACCGAAAGCCTCGATTCGTATTCAGACTAGACAGATCGCAAATGCAACAGGCACGCCACACTAGAAATGAGACATTCATGTATAAGGCGAGCCCAACGGACCTTGAGCAGAGACTTCGGCAGGTGGAAGAAGCTCTTGAGCAATGTCAGAGGATGGCTTTGGCGAGCCGGTTCTCAGGCGCGGTTATGCACGAAATCAATTACCCCTTGGAAGCTATCACCAATCTTGTATATCTCACCAAAGCCAACCACGAGGATTCTTCTCTGGCCTCGGAAAATCTGGAGATTATCGAGCAACAGTTGGCGATTCTCCGCGAGGTGACAGGTCAGGCTCTCACCTTTCATCGAACGCAGGCTGAGGCCCAGGATTGGGACCTGGTAGCCATTACAGAATCAGCCCTCAAATTGCATGCTGACAAGATTACGCGGCACGGAGTGACCGTCGACTCCAGATTTCAGCGGCCTACTGTTGCGCGAGCCTTTGGAACGGAGATTTTGCAGGTAGTCTCGAATCTCATTTTGAATGCCCTGGACGCCCTTCCGCGGGAAAACGGAAGGATTTCTTTTCGCGTCAGGACTTCCCAGAAACCAGGCCGAAGCGGGACTTCCTTCCGTATCAGTCTTCCGTTGACTTGAATAAGTGACCAAATAAAGGCCCACGGATGCGGGCCTTTATTTGCGACGGGTTTACCAATTTGCGAATCAGACTTCGACGGTTGCATGCTTCCCTGCGTCTTTCTCTTTCGCTTCGTGCAACGCTTTCTGTTTCTTGCCAACGCCGTTCGTCCATTCGCCTACCGGAGTGGAATCGACAGGAGATGTTGTTTCAGTTCCCGGCTTCGGATTGTACGGCGTGACATCTAGTCCTTCGCCATCCTTGATCTCGGATTGAACGGTGTGAAGCCCATTTCCACTATTCCAAGGCCCTTTGAAATCCGTCTCACCATATTGATTTTCGCCGGTAGAACCGTTGAAGAACTGATCTACTAAGCCTGGCGTTGGTTGGATAATACCGACCGAGAACTGCGGTTTCTCCATGCTCTCCAGAGCTGCTGTGAACGCCCGCATATGGGTGATCTCGCGTGTCATCAGGAATTGAAGAGCTTGTTTGGAACCCTGATCTTGCGTGAAGCTGATCAGCCGTTCGTAGACAATCTTCGCGCGAGCCTCAGCGGCGATATTGCTGCGTAGGTCGACAGCCAAATCTCCTGTCACTTTTAGATAGTCAGCAGTCCAGGCGTTCCCCATCGAATCGAAGAGCGCCACGCCACCGCCGCCCGCAATCGCAACTAAAGGATCGGCCTCGGCTGCTTCTCTCCCGTCTTTCATTGGTTTCAAGTGCATACGAATAAGAGCACCGACTACTTCCAGGTGACTCAATTCTTCGGTGCCAATATCCATCAGTAGATCTTTGCGGGCCGCATCTTCGCAGTTGAACCCTTGGATCGAGTACTGCATGGCGGCGGCTAGCTCTCCGTTCGCGCCTCCGAACTGCTCAAGCAGCATCTTCCCAAACTTCGGGTCGGGGTCACCAATGGTGACGGTATACATTAGCTTCTTTACGTGGTGATACATAGAAAGTCTCCAGGACTCAGGCAGATGCTAGGAAAGTCGAGGAGTTCTCTGCAAGGAACCGAACGACGCGATCGAATGACCACCATCTACGGAGGATAAGTGATGAACTACGAGATATGACGCTTATGCCTTAGCGCGAACTCCAGCGACAACTAATCCGACTCCAGCAATCAAGGAGATGGTACTCAAGATCGGCGAGATAGGGATCGTACTGGTCTCTTTATGCGAAAGCTGAATAGGACCAACGTCCACATCTTTCTTTTGATGCGTAAAACTAATTCCACCCACGGCAAAACCCACGATCGCCAAGACGACGAGAAGAATTCCGACTACTGTAGTTGTTTTCATGAGGCCCTCGATATATAAGATGCGGTTTATCGTCGGTATCAACGAGTCAGACAAGTATTCTGCATCTCTCATCTTCAGAGTCCTGTCAGCTCGCTTTAGCTTTGAACGACCTGCCTTCACCCTTAAACCAAGCGGCCTACATCCAACATGAGCAGGTTTCGAAGGGCACTGGCCTTAGACTTCTGACTCTTATCGACTTCTGCTGAACCATCGACCCTGAAAGGAATGTCGCTGCTAATCCGCTTCCGCCACTGACGCGAGAGTATCTGTTCCAGCGTTTCTCAAACTCCGGCATATAGCGCTGAACCCAGCGGAGAGTCGCCGTGTGCGTCAACGCAATTCCGCGCTCCGCCATCATTTGCACTAGATCCCGGGAGCTCAGTTTGTATCTGAGATACAGTTCCAGTGCTCGCATCCTGTCCATTATCGCCCGCAAGCATCATCCGTTCGCAGAGTTTGCACCGGAACCCTCGCAGCGACCGTAGCAGTTGCGACCTTTGCTTCTGAAACAATGACCGTCAACGTACCCTAGTTGGTAATTTCCGTGCTATTGATACATGTGAACCGCTGTTTCAGGCACAAAAAAGGTCTTTCAAAAAAATGGTAAGACAGTGAAGAAATAAAAATCGTAAGAATGAGTATCAACAGAGCAAATCGAAGTACCTGCCAACCCGGTACCCGGTGTCGACCATAGAGAAAAATCAGTAAAAAGAAGGTCTGATAGACGTACAGACCATACGAGATACGCCCCAGATACCCGAGCACTCTGGGAAGATGGAACTGTGCACGAAAAACACCAAGGAATAGTAACGTGCAACAGAGAAGCACGACAAAATAGCCAAGGCAAAGACTCGGGGCTTGAAGTGGAGCAGTCTGATGCAGATGTATAGCCTTTTGTCCCGCCGCTAAAGCCACTCCACTTGCAGCGACCAATCCGATTCGCTTCCACCTTGCCAGCTTCCAGTCTCTTTCATGGAAATACAAACCTAGTAAAGTTCCGGCTGCAAAAAATTGAAATTGAACCAGGCTGTTTACCCATACCTGAGAACTTGGAGAAGCATGTGTGCGCCCCAGCCACAGCAATGTCCCGTACGCAAGCGGAAAACATAGGCACGCTGTAAACCAGAGCCCTCTCCGTCCTCCAATCTTGGTTATTGCGGGAATTGCTAGATAAAACTGTTCCTCAATGGAAAGACTCCAGAGTGGTCCAAGAGCATTGAGCGTCCATCCATGATGCATGACGTAGAAGTTGCCCGCCATACACAGTAGCCAGGGGATAGACTGTGCGGGCACATGAAAGACTGGGACTAATTCTCCGAAGCCTATCCCCAACCCAATCACCAGGAAATAGACCGGCCAGATCCGTAGGATACGGCGCGCAAAAAACGCACGCACATGTACAGATTGGGTGCTGTCTCGCTCCCGCATGAGCAGCTCTGCGATCAGATAAGCGCTCAACAAGAAAAAAAGACAAACTCCATATCCGCCTGCTTGAAAGACCCAATTGAAATGAGGGAGGTTTACCGTATGCGCTACAAACACCATGAGAAAAGCGAAAAAGCGGAGGAGGTCCAACTCCGGCTGATAAAACTGCTGCTTGCTAGGCATCGCTCTACCTATATCTACTACTGTTGAATCTTGAGTCCCACTGTTGTTCATCTGCTAAAAGAATCCTTGATTTGTAGGACCACGCCAGGTCTGTGGGCTTTGGCTCAAAGCATGTAATCGTCTGTGTGATTTTTCCTAGAGTCCTAGTTCTTACTGCGATTTCAATCGAGATGAACCTGCGGCGGCGGCGGAGTGGTCGAAAAACGGCGACGGGCGGATCACGATCGACAGCGTTGTAGCCTGCCCGACCGGCTGTAAGCCGTCAAAGGCAAAGGGGAGTAGAAACCGAAGATCTTGAGTTACCGCGAACCATGTCAAGTGCACCTCACCAATCGAGCCATTTATGTCGTTGACGCTCAAAGCGCAGCGATCTTTTAGCGCGATCAGAGACGATAACTGAGAATTGAAGGATTTATTCCAAACGATCTTGACGGGTGGTAAGCCAACATTTTCGCTGCTTAGCAAAAAAACATCCTCAATGAGCTTCGTAACGGTAGTGTTGCAAGTTTCAAGTGCAGACAAGTTTGTGGCCGAGCGTCTGTGGTGCGTTCTTAG
>Ga0206894_1061_pt1 | contig 26101 bp, 25 predicted proteins | sample Alteio_BWOrgHeat_54_FD_152953 | JGI IMG/M metagenome (GOLD analysis project Ga0206894, IMG submission 152953) | Enriched cells from forest soil in Barre Woods Harvard Forest LTER site, Petersham, Massachusetts, United States -... | ecosystem: Environmental > Terrestrial > Soil > Temperate forest >...
TAATAGGATGCGCACGCGGGCTCGGGCTTGATTTTTTTAGCGGGAACTGCTAGCGGGCATAGTCTTGGGCGACTTTATTCCAGATGAAATTGGCGCGATTTTGTCTTCTTTGAATTTTATCGTGGGTATCCCCTGCGCATGCTTCCATGTCGATGGCTGGACCGAATGTTAGATGGATGGGTGAGGCAAAGACCTCGCGTTTTTCCCCCAGGCTTATTTTAATGTTGTTGGGAGGGGGTTGTAGGTTGTGTGTCGAGAGGGCTAGCGTGTGGAAATGGGTGGGTTTATGAGATTTTTGGGCCATGAGGCGGAACATTTCGATGCCATTGGGATCGAAATCGGCTACATGGACCACGCCTGAAGAATCTGGACGATCTCTACCGCCGCTGCACGCCACGTAGATGCATTTTCCCCCTTGAGCGAGAAGTTCCGCCATTTGATTCATCGTGCGACGGTTGTGCATGAGTTTATCGTGCTTTAATTCGGGGGGATTTTCGATGTAGTTTTTTGAATAGATGCAGAGGAGATTGACCCCTTTGCTAATCGGCACAGCTAACGGATCCGTGATCACGCGGTGGCCAGCGACAAAGATCATGTCAGCAGCGAGTTTAGGGTGTGTTTTTTCTAATGCCAAGTTGATGACTTGGGGATCTGCTTCGATTTGGTGGTTGCTGAGCAAGATCACATTCTCGCCTTTGGCGACAGTTTGGGCGATAGTTTCGAGGTGGTTCTGCCCTTGGATAGAGGATGTAGAAAAGGTGATTAACGGACGGACCAGGTTGAGTCCGAGGTTGTAATAATCGATGGGTGTGAGGATCCGTTGATGGTAGAGCTCGAAAGTATAGGGATGTGTAAGTTGCTCGTGAATGGTGTCGAGATATTGGCTAAAAATGGGGTCTAGCTCTTCGCTGCGATATCCGTTTTTTTGGCCCGCTTTCACATAGCTTGCATAAAAGTCGGAGATAATGGTGGCAAAGCGTGCAGGGAACACGCCTTGCTTGATCATGGCATCGATTTTGCTCTGTAGCGACATAAACCCCTTCTTAGACTTCAATCCGTTTGTTATTGGTGGTGGAGAAGAAATGGTAGTCGTTAAGATGCATATTATCATCGGTGCTAAAATGCAGCTGGGCGTTCATTTCTTCCGCGAGTTTGTTGAGGAAGGCTTTATCGATGATATTGAGGTAGTGGTCGAGTTCGGGGTGGACAACGAGTTTGAGGCCAAATTGCTGATGGCAATTGATAATTTTTTTGAGGGCGCGTTCGATTTCGATCGATACACTTTCATGCGTTTTAATCAGTCCGCCGCCATGGCAATAGGGGCAGCTGGTGTAAATAGTTTGCATCAGCGATCCACGGTTGCGCTGGCGCGTCATTTCTACTAGGCCAAATTCGCTCATGCCTAAGATGGTGCATTTCGCTGAATCGTCTTTCATGCATTCTTTCAGCTTTTCGAGCACGCGACGTTGGTTTTTGCGCAGGCGCATATCGATGAAGTCGCAGATGATCAAGCCGCCGATATTGCGCAGGCGCAGTTGGCGGGAGATTTCTTCAGCGGCTTCTAGGTTGATGCGTACGAGAGATTCTTCGACGTCCGTTTTATTGCCTTGGCTGCGGCCGGAGTTGACGTCGATTGTGTGCATGGCTTCGGTGCGGTCGAAGAACAGGTAACCGCCACTTGGCAGCCATATCTTGCGGCGCAGGGTTTTTTCGATTTCTTTTTCGACGTTGAAACGTTCGAACATGGGGGTTTTATCGCGGTAGTATTCGACGCGCAGAGGGTGTTCGCTGGCATAGCGACTATGCAGGCGTTTGCAATATTGGAAGACGGCGTAGTCGTCAACCAGCAGGCGTTCGTAACGTTTGTCAACGGCAGTGATGACAGCGCGTTTGATTAGATCTGATTCTTCAAAGAGCAGGGTAGGTTCGGTTGATTTTTGAAAGTTCTCCATGATAGTCTGCCAGGTGTTATGCAGATCATGAGCTTCGGCGATGAGCATTTCAGGCGTAGCTAGACAGCTGGCGGTGCGGCAGATGAGGCCCATATCTTTGGGCATTTCAAAGGCACGGATGAGTTTTTTCAGGCGTTCACGTGCATTGCGATCTTCGATTTTGCGTGAGACACCCCGATGTGAGGAGTTGGGCAGCAAGACGAGGTAGCGGCCGGCGATGGAGACGTTGGAAGTGAGGCGCGCGCCTTTGGAGCCGATAGGTTCTTTAACAACTTGCACCAAGACGGATTGGTCTGGTTTCATCACTTGTTGGATATCGAGATTTTGTTGTTGCTTGGCATCGAGGGCTTTGATGTCGTAATCGAGATCGAAATCCATGTCGTAGACTTGTTCGAATTTCTTGGTATTTTCGATGATGTCGGAGATGTGAATGAAGCCGTTTTCGCCTTCGTTGATATCGATGAAAGCGGATTGGATATTATGGAGGATGTTGGTGACGCGCCCTCGATAGATATTGCCGGTGAGTTGTCGCTCTTTCTTGCGTTCGACAATCAGATCGTAGAGTTGCCCATTTTTAAGATGCGCATAGCGCACTTCTTTGGATTCGATGTTAAGTAGAATTTCGTGCATTTCGTCCTCTTTAAAGGGTTGGACGAAAGACAGCTGCGCGAGTGTTTTGCTGTGTGAGAGCTTGGATCTATGGAAGGTAGATCCGGCTAAAGGGACAGGAGAATCCTTACTTCAGGTGGCACGATATTAAACTGCATTGTCGGCATGCGAAATATGAGGGCGCCGATGATGGTTTAAGGCAATAAAAAGGATGCCTTGGATTTTTCCTGATCCAAATCTTAGGGGCTCTTGTAAGAGAGTAGTCCTAAGAGAAATAGTTTAGCTTCACACAGGTTGCGCGGGTAGATGTCTTTCTGGTTTAGACGTAAAATTTATACGGCTTGCGCTACAATGCCTGTACTTTTAAATAATCTTAATCAAATGAAGAGAACATTTCCACTAAAAAGATTAGAGGCCAGCAGTTCCCGCTAAAAAAAACCGTGCCCTTGCCCTTGCCCGAAAATATGGGACTTTACGAAAAAAATGTTGCTAAAGTGATTGCTTTTCCTTGAGAAAGTTTATTAGCGGGAATTGCTGATTAACGGTTAGCAGTTCCTAAGGAAAAAACAAAAGGGGCGGGTAATGGAAACATTACGCGCACCGTTCTTAGCCTTTTTTAGTTGGGGCTCATCACAAACTAGAGTACCCCACTATTTGAACGCGAAGATCGCGAAGCAAGCGAAGGCAACGCGAAGGAAGTTTTTATTTATAGAAGTACATGAAGCTATATCCACAGAAGAAAAATCTTCGCGTTATCTTCGCTTGCTTCGCGATCTTCGCGTTCAAATAGTGGGGTACTTAAATTTGTATTAGCCTTAATCGGCTGTTTTTTAGTGCGCACTTTACGAGTTTGGCATATTAAGAAGTTATTTCAATGACTTCGTAGGCTCCTCATCCTTTGGCTGTCGGTTTCATACGGGCAATATAAAAAAAGGAAGAAATATGTCCACTCCCCCTCTTTCCTCTGCTTCTTCGCCACAATTATCTTCGCTAGCATCGCACTCGTCTTCAAAACAAACTCCGCACGTCTCTTCGCTTTCGGCATCCGTGGCGGCTATACTAGCCACCCCAAGCTGTGCAGCTTCCTTATCTCCTTTAAAAACACCTTCCACTGAATTGCCTCCTTCTCCTTGGAAGATTGTCATCACTAATAGAGATGCGCGTGACAAGCCCTTACATTCACAAACACACGCGGTGGCTGTAGGCGCCCTGCCCCCCACCCCACGCATCGATAACAAAACTTTTTTATGGGATCAATATAGTCGAACGCCATTTCCTGTAAGCATAACGCGGGAACCCCAAAAAACGATTTCGTCCAGTTCGGCCAGAGCGGATTATCGCTTCCTCTACCATCCAAATACAAAAGCTGATTTTGCTCAAATCCCAGCCTATCATTTTAATGTCGCGCCTGCGTATCTCTTGCAGTATGCGGTAGAACTCTTTGCCCCCTCAAACACCATGAATGCTGATGCTTTCTTAAGTTATTGCAAAGCGTTGTCGCTGCCGCAGTTAAATGCACTTTTATGGAGCAAAAGCCAAGCGACAGTGCAAGCGTATTTTCAAGAGCAAATTCACAAAAACCCTCAAAGGGCTTTGGTGGCGGGAATAGCTGTGCAAACAGCGGCTAGAAGTCTCGCTTGTAACAATACTGCTCGCGTTATCGACGCCCTGAAACATGTCATAGACAACTTCGCGGAAGGTTCACGTGTGGAAAACGCAGTTTATAATCGCTATCCAAACATTTTGCCTTTGGATAAAACGCGCGTGCATTTAGAAAATGGACACTATATCAACGCGAATTACGGCTTAAACAAACAACTTATCCTCTCGCAGGCACCGATTGTCAACGATCGAGTCGATGAGCGCACCACTTTTTACCAGATGCTGTGGGAAAAAAGATCGACAGCGATCGCTATGCTGGCAGATTATGTAGAAAATGGACATGTCAAGTGTGACGTCTACTTACCACCCATTGATGGCTCAGCAGTACAATTTGGACAAATTCAGGTCGATGCCAAGATTGTCTCTCTCACTCATCCTTTGAGCATCGGCGGTGCGAAACGCTTAGCCGCCCTCAACATAAGCATCCCGAAGGAAACCTTAACTCTTTTAGGAAAAACTGGAGTTAAACTCACCGAATTGACGCTACAAAGAGGCGCAGAGACGCGCACGGTGCTCCATTTTCACTTGCCGCATTGGGCCAACTATAGCGGCGGAAATGCGCCAGCTGTGGCGGTGTTAGCCTATCATTTTTTGTACATGAAAACCCCAGTCATTCATTGCAGCACAGGATGTGGTCGCGCAGCGACTTTAGCGGCCACGATTGGAGCCTATCGAAAAATCAAAAAAGCTAGTGATCAGCGCATTTTGTTGCAGTCTGACTGCATCTCTTCGGTGGTGGCTGATTTGCGCCATGAAAGAGTGGGAGCAGTGCAGACCGCAGAGCAATATCAAACCATTCATGAGGCTTTAAAAATCATGCTTAGTTTAAAGTCTATTTAAAGGCGCACATTTTTGAATCAGGTTTCTTGCAAATCTAAAGCTTGACTTTAGATATTATAAATCCTATCTTTATAAAAAAGGTAGGACAATGAAAACAATTCCGCGCAATCTTCAGGGAAAAGTCCAGGCGGCTTTAAAAATAAACCCGGTGGTATTTGTCAATGGACCAAGGCAAGCGGGTAAAAGCACTTTGGTTAAAAAGCTTCTTGGTGCGCAATTTAAGGCTGAATATGTTTCTTTAGATCAAGCCACGCAGATGGCTGCTGCGGCTTATTCTCCAGTGGAATTCTTAACCGCGCGGAAAAGTGCTTTGATTATTGATGAGGTTCAGCTTGTGCCAGAGCTTTTTAGAGCTCTTAAAGAAGTTGTTGATCATCTAAGGACCTTCGAGGGCAAAAAGGCCAATGGGCATTTTTTGCTAACAGGTTCTGCAAATATTCTGGCGTTGCCAAAACTATCTGATGCACTCGTAGGGCGTATGAGTGTACTTACATTGCTTCCACTTTCCAGTTCAGAGGCGATAGGGGGACAAGGTGATGCCTTAAGTCGCATATTTAACCAAGATTTTACCCAATTACAAAATCGCGATCTTTCTTTAGTGGAAGCGATAGGTTTGGCGACATTTCCTGAAATTTCAGGAAAAGATGAGGAGGTTTGTTATTCTTGGTTTGAGGGGTATCTAACAACAATTCTGCAAAGAGATGTGAAAAATTTGGCTGAGCTTGAAAAAATAGCTCTCTTACCTATTCTATTACGTATTTTATCAACACGAGCTGGTAGTTTAATTAATGACGCTGATATTTCACGTGATATAGGATTGAATGCTGTGACAGCAAAGTTCTATCGAAAAATTTTGCAAATGATGTTTTTAGCTTTTGATGTACAGCCATGGTTTAGAAATATTGGAAAGCGGTTAGTTAAATCTGCAAAAGGCTATATGATTGATTCCTTGCTGCTGTGTCACAACTTGGGCTATAAGGTCGATACTTTAAAACAAAACATGCCCGACGTTTTTGGGCATGTCGTAGAAAATTTTGTGGCAGTAGAATTGTTAAAATTGTTGTCTTTTGGAAATTTTAAAGGACAACTGTTTCATTTTAGGACGAGTGACGGAAAGGAAGTCGATTTTGTCATTGAAGGTAGCGATGGCGCTTTAATGGCAATAGAGGTGAAATCTTCAGAGAAAATATCTGGCAATGATTTTAGAGGATTGCGCGAATTAGAGAGCTTTGTAAAAGACAAATTCACTGTAGGAATTGTGCTTTATAGTGGAAAAGATGTGGTTCCTTTTGGTAAGAATTTGTGGGCGATTCCTTTTCATATTTTATGGCAATAGATTCGGCTATTGAACACATTTTGCTGGCTAAAAATCGTCTATGCAGATAAACTTGTTGATTATTTACCGAGTATGATGGACGAACGCTTTAAAATTTACGTCGAACAGCTGCGTGATGGGCATGTTGAGAAGTTGGCCGAGACTTTTGAGCCAGCCATTCTTGAGGTTCAGGACGCAGATTTGTCTTTTACCGAACCTGTAGAGGTGCGGGGCGAAGCCTACTTGGCCGACGATATGTTGGTCATGCATGTAGATGCCCATACTTATGGCAACATCCCTTGTCGCATCTGCAACGAGTCGGTGAAGGTGAAGGTTGAGTTCGAAGGATTCTATCATGCCGTGCCGTTAGATGAAGTGAAGGGTGGGATTTATAATTATCACACGGTATTAAGAGAAACGCTCCTTTTGGAAGTGCCGCCTTTAGCGGAGTGTCACCAAGGGAAATGTCCCCAGCGCAAAACCATGCAGAAGTATTTCAAGAAAGAGAATGCAGCGGGGGAAAAAGAGGTTGAAGATGGGTATCGGCCGTTTGCTGATCTCGATCTAGACTTCGAACAAAAGAATAAATAATCTCGAATCTTCGTCCAAAATTGGGTCAAAGCCGAGATAATAAGTTAACGTAATTTATAGAATCGATGAGGAGTTTATCCATGGCCGTACCACGTAATCGCTTGTCAAATTCCCGTAAGAATACCAAGCGCTCTCACCATGCAAAAAAACCAAAGTGTGTGGCTAGCTGTTCTAACTGCAACAGCCCGAAGTTGCCCCATACTATTTGCCAATCTTGTGGCACCTATGACGATCGCAAAGTGATTGAAGTCAAAAGCTAGACACCCCTAATCGGAGCGGTTATTGCGCATCGGAATAGATCTCATGGGGAGCGATAGTGATCCCCATCTTCTTTTTAATGCTGTATTGCATGCTGCGGCATGTCTAGATAATTCCTATTCTCTGCTGGTTATTGCTACCAAAAGTGTCGTTGACCAGCTTTCTTCACAAATCAAAGCCTCACCCCAACCTGCTAAACAAGCGCCCATCAGCTTCCGTGAGGTGGCTGATACGATCTCGATGTCGGATGATCCCCTAGGAGCGATCCGCCGTAAAAAGGAATCTTCTTTGGTGGTGGGGATGCGTCTTTTAAAAAAACGGCAACTCAATGCTTTTGTCTCGTGTGGCAATACTGGTGCCTTAATAGCAAGTGCTGTTTTGTCGCTGCCTGTGTTGCCTGGCATTTCTCGTCCAGCATTGTTAGCTACCTTACCCACAGAGAAAGGTCCGATCACCGTTTTAGATGTCGGCAGTGCCGTGGCTTGTAAGGCGCACAACTTGGTGCAGTATGCCCACCTGGGAGCTGCATATCAGCGCGCTATTAGGGGCGTTGAAACGCCAACGATAGGACTGCTTAATGTGGGGGTTGAATCGAAGAAAGGTACCACAGAGGTGCGTCAGGCGTATGAGATTTTGAAACAGCAGCAAGAGGCAGTTGAGGCTAAGGGCGGCCCCCTGGACATGCGCTTTGTTGGCAATGTAGAAGGGCGTGATGTGTTTAAGGGAGGAGTCGATGTGCTTGTGACGGATGGTTTTACAGGAAATATTTTCCTAAAGACCGCCGAGGGCGTGGCCGACTTCATTTTCGAGGCTTTAGAGAAAACGCTTAAGCCAGAGGCGGTTTCGCATTTAAAAGGGACTTTAGAAGAACTCAAGAGACATTTCAATTATGTTGAATATCCAGGAGCCATGGTGTGTGGCGTGGATGGCATTGTCATTAAGGTGCATGGTAACGGTTCAGTCAAAGCGCTTTATAACAGCATAATTGGGGCGGCGCATTGTGTCCAAAAGCAGGTGATCCCCAACATCAAAAAACAGCTAGCAACACAAGGGGCACACGTTCACCCAATGGCGTCAACTTAAAGAATTTATTATAAATTAGATGGCTTTTTACTAATTCCTTGCGCGATTCCTTCCACATTTTTTATTTGTGTAAGAAAGTTTGCTGGCCAGCTGGGCTCTCGTGCCTTTGAGGGGATTTGGTTGATGATTTTATTCAAGACCGACTTAGCAATGATCGATGTTGTCTGCAGAAGACTTAGCTGTTCGCGTGCTGCGTCAGCAACTTTCTCAGGAGAGGGTGTGATGACACCCAAAACATTTTCCATGACCGTTGTATCGGGTTTTACTTGTTCTGAATCTCTTGAGCTAATCAATTTGGCGATGTTCATGAACTCTTTCGTAAAAACCCCTTTGTCTACGAGAATCGATAGTAAATTCAATACAATGTTAGGGAGTTTCACAGACCCGAGAGCTTTAGGATTAATCATCTTTAAAAATGCTTTTAGAGGGACTTCTTGGCCTGCGATATCGATCACTTTGGGTAAGGGCTGGCTTTCTTTAGCTGGATCGGTTAAATGTTCAACAATTCCCTGCATGGCTTTAACGACTGTCTTTTCATCGACAGGATGAATGACTTGCTCTCCCCCAGCGGCTGGCAGTAGGATGACTGGACTCCATTTGGATACGGCAGCATCTGAAATCACCGGGACATCAGATTGCCCTCCCAGTACAGCGCCTAATCTGGCAATGACCACATGTGGTTCACTTTCTAGTGTTTTGGCCGCAATTTGTTTCGTAGCGGCGTAAGGGTGGTCTTCTGTGGTAAGTCCTTTTAAATGTGCACTATATGAGCAGGTGTGGATCATTTTGATGCCTAACCCCTCGCAAGCTTTGGCGATTGTTTGTGGCATCTTAACATTTACAGCTTCCATAGCTTTAGGGCATCCGCTTGACTGGGCTGCTAAGTTAAGGACAATCTGGATGTTGTTTTCCCTCATTTTTTGTTGCCATTGACTCATGGTTAAGCTTGAGGGATCGAGCTCATGGTGAATGAGAGGATTTGGTTTGGCTGTTTTAGAAGCGCCGGAACGGATTTGGTAAACAGTATGGCCTGTACTTTGCAGGCTCGTTACAACTTGGCGTCCAATGCGCCCTCCCGCGCCGGTAATTAAAATATTAGTGGCTTGTCTAATTGGAAGCGTCATGAATTATCTTTTTAATGGTTTTATTTAATTTTATAATATTATTATAAAAAATAAATGATTAATTTGTCTATTTATACAGCAACCATTTATGCAAAAAGACAACTGTTGATCAGCAATTCGGCTCATCACAAATTAAAGTGCCGCACATTTTGAACGCGAAGGTCGCGAAGCAAGCGAAGGCATCGCGAAGATTTTTCTTCTGTGGATATGCTCTTACAAATTTTAGTGGGAAGGGCTGTCTTTGAGTGGAAACCAGCCTGCGAGATATAAGGGATAGCGATGCACAGCAGTGCTAATGCATAGGTTGTGGGCAGAAAACGTTACACGGTAAGGAGAATGATACTTTTCCGCAAATATTTTGGCTGATTTAGCATGGGTGACCCAACCTGATTTCACTTCAACAGGGATAGGAGCGCCATCTATTTGATGGAGAAATTCCACTTCAGCTAATTTTTCCTGCCAGCTGTAGAGATGGTTCATGCCGTTGGTCAATAAAGCCTGAGCCACATAGTTCTCAGCAAAGTATCCTTTGTATGACCCATAATCATACTTTAGAATGTCCTGAGGGCTTAAGTTGCTCATTGCTCCGAGCAGGCCTATATCGAAGAGATAGAGTTTGAAAGCATTCTCGGAGGCGTGGGCAGAGAAGGGGATGGCCCCTGAATTAACAATCGGAACTTTAATGATAAGCCCCGCGGCTTCCAGCCAGTCGATGGCCCCAGCCAGCCGGCTAAAGCGGTCGACACCAGGGACAACGCCTTTGAATTTGAATTTTGTGCCACTTCCATCCTGCGTCTGAGCCAACTGTGCAGGAACAGCTTGCCAGATGCGGGAAATATGCATGGCGTTGACCTTACCGGAATGTTTGGCGATGTCGGCTAGATAGGTAGAAATCAGCGTTTGCTGTTTGTCGCGTACTTTTTCAAAAGCACTCAACAGATTTTGCCGTTCGTTGCGAAAGGTTTTAACTACTTCAGGGAGGCCTCCGACCACGAAATAATGGATAAGTGTTTCGAAGAGGTGTTGATGAGCCATTTCTGGGATAGGATCCCCAAGCTTAAGGTTTTGCAAAAGATCCAAGACGAGCCGATCATCTAGAGCTATAAGGAATTCTTCAAAGCTCATTGGATAAAGGGTGATCATGTCCACTTTTCCTACAGGGAAAGAAACAGGCCCTAAATATATCCCTAACAAGGAACCGGCGGCTGTGAGTGCGAGTTCTGGCATCTCTTCGGCAAAATATTTCAAGCTGGTGAGGGCTCGCGGGCAAGCTTGGATCTCGTCGAAAATCAGCAAATCTTGAGTCAGATTGATGCGGCGATTGAAACGAAATTCCAACTCCCTAATCAGATGTTTGGGGTCTAAGCTTTGCTCGAAAATTTTTCCCAATTCGGGATCTTTTTCAAAGTTAAGCGAATGACAAGTTGCGAAATGCTCTTTGCCAAATTGGTGTAGCAGGGTGGTTTTTCCGACCTGTCGAGTCCCTTTTAAAAGCAGGGGCTTTCGGTCCGGTTTATTTTTCCACAGCAGCAGCTTATTTAGTAATAATCGTCTCATACCCACGATTTTCGTCAAATTTGCCGTTTTTTGTCACTTGTTTTCCGTCAAATTTGACGTTTTTGTAGGGATAGCTTCATGGTTGCATAGCCATGAGAGTTTCTTGCAGGCGGGTGGTTTCACGCTTTAAGTCGGTGTCTGTGGTCGAACTTTTAGTAAAGCTCAGAGCTGGACCAAAGGAGACCGTAATTTTGCTAAAAGGCTTGGGGATGAGCATTTTGTCCCAGGTGGAAAGTTCCCAGGCGCGATTGACTTGCCATGAAAAGGGCACCACTTTAGCCTCGGCTTCTTGCGCCGCTACGATGATGCCGGGTTTGACCTCGTAGCGCGGACCGCGCGGACCATCCGGCGTGATGAGCATGATTTCGCCACATTGTTTGAGGCGCTGAATCATTTGATTTAGGGCATGGTGGCGCGCGTTGTGCGCCACGCGTAGGACGCGTCCCACAGAATAACTTTGTGTCAGCAGTGCTAATGAGTCGCCATCGCGGCTTTTACTGATGAAAGCCGTATAAATAAATTGAGGGGCCGATTTGGTCATGATTTCGGGCAACAAAGCCAAGCGATTGTGCCATAAGGAGAGGATGCAGGGACCCTGACTTGCGGTGTTCACAAAATGGTCGAGCCCTTGGATGTCGATTCGACATGTGCGCATGAGCAGGCGCATGCCCATTTTGGCCGTGTAGGCGATAAGGTAGGGGAGCCAGCGGCGTTTGGTATGGAGCCAAAACTTTTTTATCATGCCAGCAACTCCGCTAGAATATTGGCCGCATGAGTGCTGGTAGGGACATTGGTTTGGAGGATGTGGTGGAGTTCAGCGCAGGTTTTTTGACATGCTTGGCGTGCGGGGGTGTTGTCATTGAGGGTTTGGAAATGGTTAAAAAGATTGTGGGCTGTCAGGCCGCTTTCGATGAGTTCCGGGAAGACATCATGTTTGGCGAGGATGTTGACGATGCAATAGTGGGGGAGATTGAGTTTGAGTACAAATTGTGCGTAGAGACGGTTTAGCCAAGTGAGCATGTAGATGACGACTGTAGGACGCCGATGGAGAGCTAATTCTAACGTAACGGTGCCTGATTTCGCGATCGCTGTGCGACTGTCGCGCATCAGTTCATAGGTGAATTCTCTGGGCACAAAAAAGATCGCTGAGTGCAGTTGTGAAGGGAGTTTACCAGAAATTTCGTTGAAAAATTGTTGGGTGTGTTGATGCGCACACGAGATGGCAAATAGTGCTTCAGGGTGTTTTTCTTTGATCATGGCAGCAGCTTCTAACATGACAGGCAGATTGCGTTTGATCTCGCTTTCACGACTGCCGGGAAAAAGCGCAATGAGCTGCTCTGTTTTAGGTAGGGCAATCTTTTCTTGCCACGCTTCATCATAGCGGTAGTTACTCAGGTATTCGGTGAGGGGGTTGCCGACATAAGCGACGTTTAACTTGGTGTGGGTGAAGTAGCTAGCTTCGAAGGGGTAGATAGTAAGGAGTAAGTCTAAGGTCTTGACGAGTTCATCGATGCGATGCTTACCCCATGCCCATACTGTAGGAGAGATGTATTGCACGATTTTGCCTCGGTATCCTTTTTGGCGCAGAGCCTTGGCTAAGCGCATATTAAAGCCAGGGTAGTCGATGAGCAGTGTCACATCGGGAGAGGTGGCTAGGATATGATCGCGGATTTTATAAAAATGGGAGTATAGCTTAGGTAAAGCGCGGATGACATCAGAAAAGCCCATCACTTCGAAATCTTCCATGGTAAGGGGGCCGGAAATAGCATGAAGACGCATTTTGGGTCCAGCCACGCCTTCAATGAAAAGCGAGGGGTGTTTGTGTTTGAGTGCTTCGATCAAGTGGCTGCCATGTAAGTCACCGCTCTTCTCTCCAGCAAAGATAAAGAGGCGTTTGCTTGTGTTTTTAATCATAGATCCACCTCGCGCTTAGGAAGGTTGTTGCGTTTATACAGCAGCATTAAGTTGCGTATATAAGGAATCAAGGCGAAGGCGGGACCGATGAAATTAACAGGATCTTGGATGCGCAAGAAGTAGACTAGGCAGATGCTTTCGCCTGCTAAGCTTACCCACCAAAAAGCTGGCCCAAGATAACTTGTCTGCTGTCTTTCAACACACCACCACTGTAACCAAAAGCGGCTGCTGAAGAGCGCTAAGCCCACAAAACCGAACACATGCCAGGTGGTAGATATCTGCATGTGGGCATTTTTTTGCCATGGGGTCACTGGAATGCGAAACCATTCTGTGGCGTCGTGCAAGAGGAAATGCCCTTGCAAACCAAATGCTAACAGGGTTGTTAAGAGAGCCAGCACCATCAAGCCAATCGTGGTGCGCAGAGAAAAGCGCTCAGTTGGTGGCTGCATTAAGTTAAGGTTGCGCCATGAGATGACAGCATTGCATACTTGGATGAGGCACACATGGAATTGCACTTGGATGAAGGCATGGATGGCGAGTAAAAGATTGCCACTTAAAGATAGCTTCCAAAATAGGGGCATGACGTAGCTTTTGCCTTTTGCTTCGCTGCTAATCCACTGTAAAAGCATGCGGGCACTGAAGGCAATGGCAGAAAGAAATCCCAGAGGGTATAGCAATTCGCGCCACTCACCGCTCATGAAATCTCTTGGTCGATGCGATAGTTAATATGGCGCTTTCCCATCCAGCGCACAGCTAACATATCGGCGATGGTATTGAAAGAGCGATTGAAGAAGTTGTATTTCGTTTGGCCTTTAATGCGTTCGCGGTGGTGCACAGGGACTTCAGCCACGCGAAACCCTTCGATTTTGAAGAGGGCGGGCAAGAAGCGATGCATCCCTTTGTACATTTTGATGTGTTTGAAACAGGCGGCACGATAGACTTTTAGAGAGCAGCCGGTGTCGCGGATTTGGTCGCGGCAGAAGCGGCTACGCACAAAATTGGCCAAACGTGAAGTGATCTTCTTATGCCATGGATCGCGTCGATTGTGGCGATAGCCACAGATGAGGTCGCTATTTTCGGCTATGGCTAACAATTTGGGGATGTCATGGGGGTCGTTTTGGCGGTCGCCATCGAGGGTGATGATCCACTCCCCCTTGGCTTGTCTGAAGCCTGCATCGAAGGCGCACGATTGGCCGTAGTTGCGATCGAATACGAGGATGCGCAAGAAAGGTTTTTGCTTGGCCAGCTTCGAGAGGATGCTTAGTGTGTGATCGGTGGAGCCATCATCGATGCAGATCAATTCCCACGGCTTATTGAGTTCTTGCATGACAGGTTCTAGTTCATTAATCAGATCGGTGATATTTTCCTCTTCATTTTTCAAAGGAATGACCACGGAGTATTTAAGTGTCATAGTATTATAAAAATTAAGAATTAAGGTTTGAAGCTGAATTATACCTGATTTGATTACAAAGTCGAAGTAAAATTTTCTGGTAAGCGCATAATCTGCGTTTTACGGCTCATCACAAATTAGAGTACCGTACTATTTGAACGCGAAGATTGCGAAGTAAGCGAAGATAACGCGAAGAAAGTTTTTATTTATAGAAGTATATGAATTTGTAAGAGCATATCCACAGAAGAAAGAATCTTCGCGTTGCCTTCGCTTGCTTCGCGCCCTTCGCGTTCAATAAGTGTGGCACTCCAATTTGTGATGACCCCTTGTTGCGACTCTTGTTCAGATAGAACTTTTGGTTGGCAAAAATTTTCCGCTTTACGCTACGATCCACACAAAAATTTCATTGTTGAAAAAATTATCGATACCGAAAATCCCCAGTTTCATTACCAAACTTCCTCTTCGAGTCTAGAGACTGCGCAAATGAAATTTCAAGATCCAACCGGAAATCAAATGATTGAAATGCAAAAAAAGGCGTTAGAGAGCTTGCTCTATACGTCCTATTGATTCTGGGGTAGTCAAATAAAAATTAGGAATTTTCATGGTTAGAGTCTTGAAGGTATTACCACTGTTGTTGATGGGTGTCTTATTGCTGACATCGCCTTTGCATGCCCAAGAAAATGCCTGTCAGGGCGTGAAATCGACAGGAGATGGAGAGGCCCAAGAAACACCTAAAGAGGACGAAGAAAAGACCAAAAAAGAAGAAAAGCCGCCTAGAATTGGCAATTTTGCTTTACCCCTCTCGCAGCAACCCGCTGCCCTGTTTGGTTTTGGTGGCAATATCATTGAAAAAGGTGAAGTCCAGTTATATTTCTTTGCAGACGACTTTGTGGGCAGAAATAAAACCACGGTAGATCTTATTCCGAGTGTATTATTTGGAATTACAGATGATTGGTCGGTCTTTTTTAATTTTCCTGTAACGCCTTACCTTAAGGATGGCGGTCATCAATCTAGAGGCTTAGAAGATTTTTTTGTCCAGTTTGAATATGCTTTTTATACCAAGTCTACCAAGACCTATGAAGATCAAGCCACGCTCGTGGCTAACATCACATTTCCAACGGGCTCGATACACAAAAACCCGCCCACAGGTTTTGGAGCGCCGAGTCTATTTGTAGGTGCTACCTATTACCATGTGTTGGTGGATTGGTTTGCATTTACTTCTAACGGTGTTGTTTTAACCAGCTCAGAACATCATAATAAGTTCGGCGATCAGTTTCTTTATCAATGTGGCTTTGGAAGAAACTTTCCCAGTCCCAAAGGGTGGATCTACGCTTGGATGGTTGAAATCGATGGGCAATACTCCAAAAAAAATCGCATTCATCGCGTGCTAGATAATAACAGTGGTGGAAATGCGCTCTATGTCACGCCTTCCATTTGGATCTCATCAAAAGAAATGTTAGTGCAGTTTGGTGTGAGTGTGCCGGTTAATCAGAATTTATTTGGACATCAACATAAATTTGATTATGCCCTTAACTTCAACTTTGCTTGGTCGTTCTATTAAATAGCTTGCATAACGCCAGCGATTGCGCGTTTATGCGCAATCGCTGGCGTTGGAATAGCTAAGGTTAATTTGGTTTTGACGATAATACTATATTTTGGTACCATGAAACTATGAATAAGAAGCATCACCGCACATTAGAAGCAATTTTTAAGCAACCCGTGCAATCTAATGTAGTTTGGAAGGATATTGAGTCCCTAATGCGACATTTAAATGCTGAAATAACAGAAGGTGAGGGATCTCGGGTACGTTTTGCTTTAAAAGGAATCCGGGCAACTTTTCATCGACCTCATCCTAAAAAGGAAACCGATAAGGGTGCTTTGGTTTCCGTGCGCCGTTTCTTAGAAAATGCAGGAGTAAAACCATGATGAAGTATAAAGGCTATACCGGCCATGTTGAATATGATGACGAAGCTAAAATCTTCCACGGAGAAGTGCTTGGTATTAAAGACGTCGTCACTTTTCAAGGCACAAATGTTGCTGAGATTGAAAAAGCGTTTAAAGATTCGGTCGATGATTATCTTGCTTTCTGTCATGAAAGAGGAGAAGAACCTGACAGGCCGTTTTCAGGAAAATTCAATCTCCGCATCCCTCCTGATTTGCATGCCAAACTATCTATTGCAGCTCAAATTAAGGGGGAAAGCCTCAATAACTATATCACAACAATGTTACAGCGATTTGTAGCCTGACAAAAAAATGTTGTTGGGTGAACATGTCTGCAAAAAAGACTTGCTGCCAAATGGTTCTCGATATAGACTATAGCACATGAACACGGCAATAAATGTCTCACTTCCTTCTTTTTTCCGCTTTTGGTGGCTAGCCAGCCACTTCACCCACTAAGCTTGTTTTTTACTTTTTCCTTTAAACCCAACTTACAGACATGCAAGCCTTGTAACACAAGTGGGCTTGATAAATTTTTGACACATTTAACATTGAGATCGTTTAATTAGGAGTCTTCATGAAGACAGAACAATCAACACCGGCGGGGAGTGTGGCAGGGGCCATTTTGCTCATCTCGGGATGTTGCATCGGGGCTGGCATGCTTGGCTTGCCGGTGATGTCGGCCTTAGCTGGATTCGAACCTTCACTTGCGATGTTTGTCCTTAGCTGGCTGTTTATGACCACTACGGCGCTGCTTTTGTTAGAAGTCAATTTATGGTTTAGCGATGAGGTGAGCATCATCTCCATGGCAGGGCGCACGCTTGGTGTGGCAGGAAAAATGGTGGGATGGGTGTGTTTTGCCTTTCTCTTCTATGCCATAGGTGTGGCTTATATTGCGGGCAGTGGCGAGTTAATCGCAGCTTTTGTCTCCGAAACGCTGGCATATCATATGCCTAATTGGGTGGGTAGTTTAACTGTCAGTCTCTTATTTGGTGCTTTTGTATATCTTGGCACGCACACCGTGGATATGTTTAATAGAATATTGATGCTTGGCTTGGTGGTGTCGTATGTACTTTTAGTCGTGCTGGGAGCCCCTCATGTCGACAGTGATTATTTTAAGCATAAAGATTGGTCTGTGGCTGTGATGGTGCTGCCTGTAATGATTATTTCCTTTGGTTTTCACAATATGATTCCTAGCTTGACCACCTATCTCAAGCGTGATGCCAAGCGGTTGCGCTTTTCTATTATCTGTGGGAGCGCTATTCCTTTAGTGATCTATCTCATTTGGGAGTGGTTGATTTTGGGACTTGTGCCTGTGCATGGTAAAGAAGGTTTTTTGCAGGTCATGGAAGAAGGCAATATGGCTACTGATGTCCTTAAAAAAGCCGTAGGTAGTTTGTGGGTGGCCGATGTGGTGCAGTATTTTGCTTTCTTTGCCATATTGACTTCATTTTTAGGGAACTCGTTGAGTTTTGTGGATTTCTTGGCAGATGGTTTGCAGGTCAAAAAGGATCGGTTTGGAAAATTATGGTTGTGTATGCTGGTGATTGTGCCGCCATTGGTGTTGGCTTATGTCTATCCCCACATTTTCCTTAGTGCTCTAAACTATGCAGGCGCCTTTGGAGCGGTGATTTTGTTTGGCATCTTGCCGGCGTCGATGGTGTGGTCCGGGCGTTATCACAAGCAGTTGGGAAGCCACACAATGGTTCCTGGAGGCAAAGCTGTGCTCTTGCTGATCATATTGTTTGCTGTAGGGGTGATGGCCTTGCAATTTGTAGAGATGAGATAAACTATGATGAAACAACACAGTAAGTTGGTGGGGGGCATACTCCTCGTAGCAGGCACAGCGACAGGTGCTGGCATGTTGGCACTGCCTGTTAGTACAGGTATGGCCGGCTTTTTGCCATCGTTGCTTTTATTTGTCTTTTATTGGATCTACATGACATATACTGCTTTCTTGATGCTGGAAGTGAATTTATGGGTAAGCGAAGGCACTAATCTTGTATCGATGGCGCGCAGTACTTTAGGCAAGGGAGGGCGGATTTTAAGCTGGTGTGTCTATTTGTTTTTGCTTTACGCCCTAACCACCGCCTATATTGCGGGTAGTACGCCTATTGTGATCGATGCCATTCAAGCGGTGAGCGGCATTGTTTTGCCCGAATGGGCTGGCGCAATTCCCTTGTTGGTGATCTTTGGTTTCTTCGTTTATCGCGGGACGAAAGCGGTGGATCGCGTCAATCGTTTGTTGATGCTAGGATTGGTCATCGCGTATGCTGCGATGGTAATTTTTCTAACGCCACATGTCAGCGCACAATTGTTGATGCATATCGATATGAAATATGTCTTTATGGGCGTGTCTGTGGTGGCCACATCGTTTGGCTTTCATATTATTATCCCCAGCCTGGTCACTTATCTTGAACGCGATATTAAAAAACTTAAACGCGTGCTATGGATTGGAGGAGCGATTCCTTTGTTGGTCTATGTGTCTTGGGAGTTTTTGGCGCTAGGAATCATCCCGATCGAAGGCAAGAATGGCATCATAGAGGGTTACCGAGATGGAAGTAATGGGGTGCATCTGTTGACAGCCTTTCTGGGGCATTCGGCCATTGCCATGATTGCGCGCTTCTTTTCCTTTTTCGCCATCGTCACTTCCTTTTTGGGGGTATCGTTGAGTTTATCTGACTTCTTGGCGGATGGTTTGCGCATCAAGAAAACGCGCAGTGGGCGCGCCATGCTCTATGGATTGACGTTTCTACCTCCTCTGGTGATCACCTGGATTGATCCACGGGCTTTTTTGAGTGCGCTGGAGTATGCCGGTGCTTTTGGGGTGGTGACATTATTGGGATTGTTTCCTGCTCTAATGGTATGGTCGGGGCGCTATCGCAAGCATTTAGATACTGGTGCGCCATTCCGCACACCTGGCGGTAAAGTGGCCTTGGCATTAGTCATGTTGATCTCGTGTGGTGTCATTGCCTTGGAGATAACTATTAAAATGAATCTGCTCCAAAACAAGTAGGGACGATAGGAGACAATTGCAAAAGTCAGAACACGTGCAAAAAAAAATAACATGATGGGCAGGATAGGCAGGATAACTGCAATGTGGCAAAGGTACCAATTTCTCTTAAGTACTTATGAGTAATAAATGTGTTTACACCTTGAAAGCTATCCTGTCCATCCTGCTCATCTTGTTATTTTTATTGCTCAGCAGTTGACTTTTGCAATTGTCTCATAGAGACGATTTAGGTTATTTGTCCCTGTCGCTAATGTCCCTAAGGTCCCTTAGAGGTAATTGCATAAGTCCCGTTTATCGCTTTTTGGCGCTTTTGCCAATCTTCGCCATTTTGCGCAAATCCCCTACTCTTAAGAGTATGTGGATTTGCGCAAAATGGCGAATCTTGCCAAAATCATCCAAAAATCGATTAAACGGGACTTATGCAATTACCTCCTTAAGTCCCTATTGTCCCTATTTCTGATGGATATGAGACATTGCCCTATGCATTGTCCATTGCTTCAATTGTGCGACTTTCTCTAGAGCATCATCGTGGAAAGTATGCAGCCCCTCATGGTGTTCAATCCAGAAATAAAGGCGCAAACAGGCGAAATCTATAAACTTTGGAATGAGGTCGACTTCATGCTTGCTCAGAGGGCGCACCGTGCGATAGCCTTCCAAAAGATCGGCTAGCCATTTGGTCTCTTTAGGATGAGGTGTGGCATGCTCACACCGGCTTGCCATGGAAAAAATCACAATGGCCAGATCAAACACAAACCAATGATAGCAACTATCATCGAAGTCTATGATGCCAATGGTGTCGTCTTCTTCAATGAAGAGGTTTAGAGCGCCCAAATCGGCGTGTATTAGTCCATAAGTGTCAGGAGTGCGCGAAAGTTGGTGCATCTCTGCTACCATTGCTTCTAAACGGTGTCTTAGGATGGCTTGTTTGGTCATGGTGGCAGCCTTTAAAGCATGGCGCAGGCCGCGCTCTTCAAACCATTCTTCGCGTTTGAGGCCTTGATGAGCCCTTTCATAACACTGGCTGGCTAGGTGCATTTTGGCGATCAGCGCCCCAAGGGTTTGTAAAAACTTGGGATCAGCGGCAATGTCATGGGAGGGATGTGTACCTGCCAGGGCAGAAAATACCACCGCTTCATAATGTTGCTTTCCTTCGGTGAACGAAGCGACCTTTTTACCTGTGCGATCAGGAATCAGGCGCGGGACTTTCAAATCACATTTTGCTAAGTGTTCGATCCAATGCACTTCAGCTTCAATCTCTGGGCGTGCCCTCCTCATTGGGGTGGTGAGGCGTAGATATACCTTTTCGCCATCACAATCGCAGGCAAAGACGATATTTTCCATTTTGCGCACGAACACAATGTTACGCAGTCCCCATGCCTCAGCACAGCGATTTAAGAGGGATCTACTAGGCATTTGTTCCATAGGAAGATTCATAGCACGATGAGTTGATGTGTAAAATAAGTCTTAATGGCGTTCAGTATATATTAAATAACAATGACTTTCATCATTTTTACATTGAATAAATTTGGGTGGGTACGTTTTATATAACCTTATGCTGCATCTAACAAGGAGATCGCCCATGTCTATTCCACCTTATCCATCTTACTCATCTCTCCCCCGTTCTTATTCATTCGATACTAGCGCTGCAACATTTGGATCAGCAGGTTCACCGCCTCGCTCCCCAACCTACACGAGTGTTGCTTTGCCCGGATCAGGATCAGCTCCCCCGCTACTTCCCCCCCTAGACTATTTCGGATCTACGCCAGCGGCACTTGATTTGCCTAGTGATAGATCACCAGATTTTTATCAAAGCCAATCGACGCAACCGCCATCTTTGCCTTCATCTCACGCTCATACGCCTGATGGTGTAACCAAGGTATGTATCGATCCATCTACAATCAATCGACATACCCGGGAGGTATTAGGAGATTTTACAGACGCTTTGCAGCAAAGACTGCGTCAGTTACAACACCAGCAGCAAAAGAAAGAAAAGGAATCATCAGAACAAGACAAAGAAAACACTGAATTAACCAACAGAATTGTTGGACTACAACAACAAATCCAAGGTGGTGAAGCAAAATCCCACCAAATCAAAGCAGAAATGGCTGAGTTGCAGCGTGAAATCAGTGGTGTTTTAGCCGATATTAAATCTTTTTCACCGCTTACTGCTATATCAACGCCTACACCCCAAGGCCCATGCGAGCGTAGATCTGACGGGTTGGTTGGCCAAAAAAGAACCCACGAAACCGCGTGTGGATTAGACTTAGGAGATAATAAACATCAAAAAAGGGCTCAAGCTTCGATTACCTCGGCATCTTCTTCTCAAGCCGCATCAAGCGCTTCTTCCTCCCTCTCACCAGAGACAGAGACTGTTGCTGACATGAAGAGTTCTTACGGTCTGAGAAGCGATAAAAGGTCTTTGACTAAAGAGAGGGATAAGAGAATTGCCCAATTATTTTTAAGTTGTGTTGAATACAAGCAGATGTTCCATTTAAGACAGCCCGCCACTATTCAGAGCTACGATCCCCAAAGAAATCAGTTTACCATTCTTGATCAGGATAACCAGAAGTTATCCACCGACAATGCACATTTAGTTTTTAGGCCCAAAAAGGGACAACTCGTTTTGCTCAAAGGATCCAAGACTGCATATTATTTTCCTTTTATTGTAGACAAAGCAGAACCCTCTAACGGAAATTATAGTCTAAATAGAATGATCACTGTTAAAGGACATTGGCAAGGTGCTAGTGCAACAGCTCGCTGTTCTAGAGATATTCTCAAACTCAACTCGATGCTGCCTATTACAGGCTTGAATGATCCTATCTTGGAAGAAATAGCCATCCATGAGTCTGATATACAAAATGATGGGTATTTACACCCCAATGCATACTTATTGAAATAGAGGAATATTTTATGCTTGAAGCTCCCAATATCATCAAAGGTAGCCTGTATGCGCTGACAGGCTTTTTTTGCATGGCCGTATTTGGTATTTTAACCAAGGTGGCTCTGCAAGGAAGTTCAGTGATATGGATCAGTTTCCTAGCCTATGCCACGGGGGCTATTGTCTTGATGCCTTATGTCGTCCGTCAAGGCGTCAGTTATCTTAAGTCGGAACATTATCCTTTGCTGATCGGCAGGGCAGTTTTTGGGAGCCTGGCAAGCTTTCTTTACACCATTTCCATTAATTATATTCCGCTTGTCAATGGGACATTGCTTTTCAATACCGCCCCGATTTTCATTCCTATCCTGGCGCTGCTGTTTTTGAAAGCTGATATTAAAAAAAGCATCTGGATAGCTGTCTTGATAGGTTTCGTGGGTATCATCGTGATCATCAAACCCACGGCAGCTATTTTTACGCAGACAGGGAATCTCATTGGACTTGCTTCTGGCATTTCTTTGGCTATAGCTTACTTGATGATGAAGATGTTGACGGCCAGTGATCCGGGTGTGCGGATCATTTTTTACTACTTGGGGCTTGGCGCTCTCATTCAACTTCCGCTGCTTTTCTTTGCGGGGCCTTTCCCTTTGGTCCAGCATGTGATGTATGCCATCGCCAGCGGCATGATGCTTGTGTTGGCGCAGCTGGCACTTGTGACGGGGTACAAATATGCTGAAGCCTCGCAAATCGGCATCTATCAATATGCTAGCGTGGTTTTTGTCGGCCTTTTAGATTGGATGCTGTGGGATGTCGTTCCGAATAGCAGAGATGTGCTAGGGGTGTGCTTGGTGGCTTTGGCGGGAATGATCATCATTCATAACAGCCAGCCAAAAAAAGCCTAAGTCCCGTTTAATCGATTTTTTGGATGATTTTGGCAAGATTCGCCGTTTTGCGCAAATCCACATACTCTTAAGAGTAGGGGATTTGCGCAAAGTGGCAAAGATTGGCAAAAGCGCCAAAAAGCGATAAACAAGAATTATGTAATTACCTCATAAGTATCTGCCAAAAGTCCGCAGCGATAGCGCAGGACGCCTGAACACAGCCCACAGCGACACTAGGAGCTGTGGGTAAGCAAATACAAGATAGAGCTCGGAGCGCTAGCGGAGAGCGACTGACTAATGCGTGCGTTCAGTCGCTCTCCGCTAGCGCTCCGAGCTCTATCTCTATACCAGATTACCCATAGCTCCCAAAGGTCGCTATGGGCTATGTTCAGGCGTCCTGCGCTATCGCTGCGGACTTTTGACAAAAACTTATGGGCAATAGGATGGTTGAACCGCCCCAGATCTCTTGGTGAAAACTAGGACGCAGCTGCTAATTGGCGCAGATAGGTGTCCCCTTTAGCATCTAGCTGTTGCTTCATTGCATGCCACATCGGCGTGATCAACTGGGCAGCTTGTTCTTTCTCGGCTGCCGTCTTTAAATCTTGGGGTTTGGCTTCTTTTGCCCAATGGTGAAAGAAATTAGTGGCCTCTTTAGCGAAATGCAAACCAGGAACTGTGCCAAAATGCGCGGTGAGGGCAGTGATATAATCATAGTAGTCTTTGGTTAGCTCTGGAGAACAGCGCTCGATATATTTTCTTACTATGCAGGCACGTTGGGCAATCAAGCATAGCTCTCTCACAATCGTATAAGAATACCCACAGACTACAGGGACATCATCGAAAGAAAGGCCGCCATTATCTATTCCTATACTATACGCGATATTCAGTAACTTTTGGCCTTGCTCTGAGGTTAATGTGCCCTCTAAAATCAGGGCGAATAACGCGGCTGGCGTATTTAGGAGGTACCGCATTTTATCATTAAAAGCGAATCTTTTGAGTTCGTCTGCCAGAGGCGATGAGGCGTTATCATCTTTTGTACAATAGAATCGGATGATTTTCTCCCAATCGATGCAAGGTGTTAGTTCCAGTAATTCTTCTTTCACAAATGTGCGTAAGGCCTGGGGTCTCAATTCAATATAAGGGAACTTAAATTTGATGCTGTGTGTTGCACCATAATTGAGACATATTTGCTCTTTATCATTTGGGGGGATATCATCTGTGGCTACCACAACGATTCTTTCTTTCAGTCCCGCTGCATTTGCGAGTTTATAGAATCTAGCGTTAGGAAAACCATCATTGATCATGGCCATTTCATTTCTGAATTTTTTTGCATCAATATCTGTGCCAGCTGAATATTCCCCGTAGCTTTCTCCAATCATTTTCACACCAACATATTCCTTCAGCAGTCCACCTTGTGGAATGGCTGATTTAGCATAGACTCCTAGTCCGATACCCTTGGATGATGATTGGGTCGATGCCTCTGTTCGTATGCGACGCAGGACAAACTGCGGAAAGGTAACAGATTCTTCTCGATGCTTCATGTAGGCTTGCTGGAGATGCTCAGTGCTCACAGGCCAGTGTTCTTTAAAGTCGTCATGCTCTTTTGTGGGGTGTCGCCACTCATGGTGCAAATATTCCTTAGACGCGACATTTTCTTCGATATACTTGGCACCGGTTAACTCTTCAAAGGCAGCGCACGACAGAGGGATCTCTCCGATTTCACTTTCAAAAAGCAAACCTGTTAGTGCTTGCGATGATTTTTTTGGTGGGTTTATTAGTCTTTGGATATCGAGATAAGTGGCGTTGGCATCAGTTTTTAAGGTGGGATTGGCTCCGGCTGTTTTTAATATTTTTAGCATCACTTCATTGCCTTGAAGGGCAGCATGGTGAATGGGTCTCCAACCGCGAAAATCGGGTGCATTGAGATCTTTCGGCGAACTTTTGGCGATCGAATCTAGAACCACGGCTGGTTCAGCTAGGCCCGCAGCTGCATGGCATGGCGTTAGCTGGCATGCTTTTGCGAGGCCGAATATTTGTTGCACTAATTCCACTCCAGATTCATCGTGGAGAATCCTCGTGAGGCTTTGAGGAGAAGGAAATGTATTGATGCTAAGCTGGCTTAATGCCACCCCAAGATTAAAGATGGGAGATGACGGGGCGATGGATGATGCAAGCGGACTCGATGAAGACATGTGATTCTCTAATTAAAAGTTATTAAAATGAAATAAATAGGTTGAAGATTATTTTAAGGAGGCTTCAAGCCAGCAGCAATCGTAATAGTGTTCTCCATATTTTACGCAGCGCGAGAGTTTACCTGCATACTTAAAACCAAAATACTCAGAAACATACTTTCCTGATTGATGCTCATGCAAGGTCACCCATGAAATCAACTGCTCCACATGGGGTTCTTCTAAGAGTCGATTTTTTAGAGATTCGCAGAGTTGTGCCATCACGCCGCTTCGACGAAATTCTGGCGCGACATACGCTCCTACAATTTCGACCAAATGACGCATGTAAGCTCCATATTGCTCATGCGCGCCGACAATGCCGATGAGTTCGCCTTCCACTTCAGCTACAAAGTACCATTTACCATTTCCGTGATAAGCACTATCGCAAATGGATTTCCATTCCTCATCAGTGCGATTGGCTTCATCGGATACGGCGATCCCATATGCAATTGGGTTTTCATTTAAAGCTTTGAGGCGCAAATCGCGAAAACGTTCCCAATCGTTTGGAGCCAAGGATCTGACAATGAATTGATGTTTAAAGTCAGAGGCAGATGAAATATTCTCTAAAAGAATCGTTTGGGAATCTTCGACAGCGGCTTTTTGTGCTGTTTCATTGCTCGAAGCCGACAGAGGGGTGGCGGTAAATAACGCTAATCCCAGCAAACACTTACTGATCGTTTGTACTAGAGGATCTAAGCTTTTAAGGGTTTTACTCCAGTAGCGCCCACACCAAGAGCTTGGGCGTTCTAATGAGGGCTCTGTTGATAAGGAAGATGGAATTGATAAATGAGTGTTTGCTTTATTAAAACTAATATTATCGATCATTTTACATTGGTTGTTTTAGTTTATTATGTGAGAAAAATATCAATAA
>Ga0206894_1062_pt1 | contig 25897 bp, 22 predicted proteins | sample Alteio_BWOrgHeat_54_FD_152953 | JGI IMG/M metagenome (GOLD analysis project Ga0206894, IMG submission 152953) | Enriched cells from forest soil in Barre Woods Harvard Forest LTER site, Petersham, Massachusetts, United States -... | ecosystem: Environmental > Terrestrial > Soil > Temperate forest >...
GGTTGGTGACGACGAGCGAGCGCATGTCGGGGGAGATGCGGGCGAGGCCGGGTAGTTCGCCAGTGCCGGCTACGGCGATCTCGCGGCGGCGGTCGAGGTCGATGACGGAGACCGAGTTAGAGCCGGAGTTCGCGATGTAGGCGCGCTGGCCGGAGGGCTCGACGCTGATGAAGTAGGGGAGATGGTGGACGGGGATGGTTGCGACGATCCGATTGGCGGCGGCATTGATAACGGAGACCGTGCCGGAACCGGAGTTGACTACGTAAACCTCGTTACGGAGGGGGTTTACGGCGACGCCGGAGGGGTTGAGGCCCACCTGGAGGGTGCGGTCCTGTCGAAGGTTGACGAGGTCGAGGACGGAGACGGTGTTGGATGAGCCGTTGGTGACGTAGGCATATTCGCGATAGCCGGCGGGGACGTCGGGGAAGTGGTTGCGGCGGCAGCCTGATGCGGCGACTAGGAGGGCGAGCGAGGCGGCGGTCAGCGTTGAGCGCAGAAGAGATGAGCGAGATAAGTGCACTGTTGCGAGTCTAATAGCTTGGAGCGGTTGAGAAGGGATTTGAAGTGCGGCGCAGAAAAAATTTTGCGCTGTGAACTTTTTTTCGAAACCTTTTTTCAGAGGCTGGGTTTATGCGGATGATACGTGGGTTGCCAGATGGGGAGCTTACGTGTCAGATGCAGTTCCTTCTCGGACAACGAAGTCACACTGCTTTTGTGACTTCGTTGCTTTTTCTTTTTAAGGGCATGTTTTAGCGGGGCGATCCCTTGGTATTGCGCCAGTTCCAGGCGACCCAGGCGAGATAGCTTCCCTGGATGAGCCAAACGCCTGTGTAGACGGCGACGAGATGGCGGCTGGCCATGGTGCTGAAGTCGAAGAAGGTGTGCCAGTTCATTGAGGGGTCTCCAGAGAGGCTTCGATGGCCTGGAGTGCGGCTTCCTGCTCGGCTAGCTGGCGGCGGCGCTCAAGGGCGAAGCGGAAGAGCATGACGAAGATACCCCACATGGCCCATCCAGCAAGATTCCAGAAGACAGCTGGCAGAAGGCGGGCATCGACGCCACCGCCGTTGGGGCCGAAGACGGGGGCCGGGTGCTGGGTACGCCACCACTGAATGGACATATAGACGATGGGTACGTCGATAGCGGCAAAGACGGAGAGGACAGCTGAGAGAGTGCCAGTCTGGCCTGCAGGTGAGAAGCGGCGGACAAGCAGATAGCTGACGTAAAGCAGCCAGAGGAGAAGGAAGGTGGTGAGGCGAGCGTCCCATGCCCACCAGATCCCCCAGGCTGGCTTGGCCCAGAGCATGCCGCTGAAGAGGCCGATGCTGACGAAGAGGACGGTGACTTCGGCGGAGGCGGCGGCGAGGGCGTCGGCGGTGAGGGCCTTGAGAGGGTCGCGGCGGCGCCAGTAGAGAAAGGCCAAGGAGGCCGCTACGTTGACGTAGGGGAAGATAAGGCCCAGGATCGCGTGGGGCAGGTGGTAATAGAAGATGCGCTGGAGGTTGCCCATCGTCTCTTCGGTAGGGACCAGGAAGATGGCCTGACGGAAGCCGACTATGAGAACGGCGACGGTCGCGATGAACCAGAGCCAGGCAACGTTGCGGACGGTGGAGGAGCGGGACACTATGGGTTTATTTTATCGCGAAATGGGCTATTCGGCGTTGAGGACGGTCTCGAAGAGCAGAATGCAGACGGTGGTGTAGATGATGTCGTAGCCAGCGAGCTGGGTGATCCAGGTGCGGATCTGGATGGAGTCGAGTTCGCCGGTGAGGACACCGGTGGAGGCCTGCACCATCATGAGGAGTGCGGGTAGGGAGACGGGGAGGAGGATGAGAGGGAGGAGCAGCTCGCGGTTGCGAGCGCGGAGGCCTAGCGCGGCGAAAAAGGTTCCGTTGACGACGATGGCCCAGGTGCCGAGAGGGAGGATGAGGGCAAAGAGCCACGCATTACCGAGAACCTGGAGATTGAAGAAGATGATGAAGATGGGGGTGAGGACCGCTTCGACGACGAGGACGAAGAGGAGGTTGGCGATGGCTTTTCCGAGGAAGAGGGCTGAGGCCGGGGCGGGAGCCATGCGGTGGGCTTCGAGGACCTGATTGCGCAGTTCGCGGGTCCAGGATTGGTTGAGGGCGGTGACGGAGGCGAAGAGGAGAGCGACCCAGAGGATTCCGCCGGAGATCTGTCGGGTGGTGGTGGGGAAGCCTGTGGGGTCGAATGCGAGCGCGAAGACGACTACGACGAGAAGAGCGAAGAAGAGCATTCCGTTGATGGCGTCGCGGGAGCGCCACTCGAGACGGAGGTCTTTGCGGAGGTGATTGAAGATGTGGCTGAGGTATTTCATGCGGTTGGTGGCGTCTGAGATTTGGTGAGGTCGGCTAGGGCGGCGTTGGTGGCGCGGAGGTAATCGGCGGGGGAGAGGATGAGTTGAAGGCCGCGGAGGCCTGCGGAGACGGAGATGATGTCGAAGAGCTCCATGGTCTCGTCGGCATAGGCGGGGAAGGGCTTTTTTGCGCCCATGACGGTGACTCCACCGCGGATGTAGCCGGTGAGGGGCTCGACTTCTTTGAGGGAGGCTAGTTCGGCTTTTTTGGCTCCGGCGGCGTGGGCTAGTTTTTTGAGGTCGAGTTCGGCGTCGCCGGGGATTACGGCGAAAAGGTGCTCGCCTGTGTTGGTTTGGGAGAGGAGGGTCTTGAAGACTTGCTCAGCGGGCAGGCCGATTTTGCGGGCTACGGAGATAGCAGTGAGGTCTTCGGGGTCGACTTCGTAGGAGCGGAGCTCGTAGGTGATGTTGAGGGAGTCGAGGAGGCGGGCGGCATTGGTTTTGGAGGGAGCTGAGGTCTTCATCCGGCGGTCTCGACTTGGGTGATCTGGCCGCTGCGCATGTGCAGGACGTTTTCGGCGAGGGGCTGGGCGAGGTGGGCCTGGTGGGTGGTGAGGACGATGGTGCGGGAGCCGGGAACTCCGTTGACGGGGGCTACGGGCCAGGTGCGGAAGTCGGCGAGGAGCTCGACCATGTGCTGGGCGCTGGCGGCGTCGAGGTTGGAGAACGGTTCGTCGAGGAGGAGAAGCTCGGGGTCGGTTTGGAGGACTCGGGCGAGGGAGGTGCGCTGGCGCATCCCCTGGGAGTATTGGCCGACGGGGCGGGAGAGGTTGGGGTCGAGACCGACGGCGCGGAGGGCCATTTCGGGTGAGCCTACGCAGGCGCAGCCTTCGTCGCGGTGAAGGGCGGCGAAGTAGGTGAGGTTCTCCATGGCGGTGAGCTCGTCGTAAAGCATGGGGGAGTGGCTCATGTAGGCTATGCGGCGGCGTTGGCGGTGAGGGGTGTCGGAGAAAACGGTCACGGTTCCGCGTGTGGGTGTGATGAGGCCGGCGATGATGCGGAGGAGGGTGGATTTGCCCGCGCCGTTTTCGCCGAGGATGACGGTGGAGCTGCCAGCGGCGAAGTTGGCGGAGACGTTACGCAGGGCGGCGAAGGTGCCGTAGATGCGGGAGACGGAGTCCAGAGTTGCGGCTGCGGACGTTTCGGCGCGGGTTGGGGTGGCTGTGGCCATTTGATGGATGCGATTGATTGTCTTCATGCGAGTATAGGGCTAACGCCGGGTCGGATGCAGCATGCGAGATGGGCGAGGAGAGCGATATTTTGAAACGGACAGCGGTTTTTCTTTTTGCGGGGCTTATAGTGGCGGGTGTTCAGGCGCAGCAGCCTTCGCATCTGGATGAGGCTTCGCGGAAGTTGTCGCGGGATGTGTTTCAGCAATTGATTGAGATTAATACGACGGACTCGGTGGGGAGTACGACGGTGGCGGCGGAGGCTATGCGGAAGCGGCTGCTGGATGCGGGGTTTCCGGCGGAGGATGTTGTCGTGACGGGGCCGAATGATCGCAAGGGGAATATGGTTGCGCGGTTTCGGGGCAAGGCTGGGAGTGGGAAGAAGCCGGTGCTGATTATCGGGCACATCGATGTCGTGGAGGCGAAGCGCGAGGATTGGACGACGGATCCGTTTGTGTTTACGGAGAAGGATGGGTACTTCTACGGGCGTGGGACGCAGGATATGAAGGAGTCGGATGCGGCAGTGGTGACGAGTTTTATTCGGCTGAAGCGGGAGGGGTTTGTGCCGGATCGAGACATTATTCTGGCGCTAACGGCGGATGAGGAGGGTGGGAAGTCGAATGGAGTGGACTGGCTGTTGAAGAATCATCGAGAGCTGGTGGATGCGGGGTTTGTGTTGAACGCGGATGCAGGTGGGCTGGGTACGGAGAAGGGCAAGCCGGTAAACCTTGGGGTTGAGGCTACGGAAAAGCTGTATGCGGATTTTCGATTGACGGTGACGAATCCGGGTGGGCATAGCTCGCTGCCTACGAAAGACAACGCTATTTATCACCTGGCGGATGCTCTGGGACGACTGGAGAAGTATTCGTTTCCGTTTGAACTGAATGTGGTGACTCGTGGGTATTTTGAGACGATGTCGAAGATTCAGACTGGCGAGCTGGCCGCTGATATGCGTGGAGTTTTGAAGACGCCACCAGATAAGGCTGCGGTGGCGCGGTTGTCGGAGGAGCCGCTGTACAACTCGACGATGCGGACGACTTGCGTGGCGACGATGGTGCAGGCGGGACATGCTCATAATGCGCTGCCACAGAGGGCTGAGGCGAATGTGAACTGCAGGATTCTGCCGGGGCATACTCCGGCGGAGGTGCGTGCGGAGTTGATTCGGGTGATTGCCGATCCGCAGGTCGAGGTGAAGCTGGTGAACAATGCGGGAGCGTTGAGTGATCGGGATGAAAATGATGTGTCGGTGACGCCTCCGCCATTGAATGAAGAGGTGTTTGGTGCGCTGCGCAAGGTGGCGGGGGAGATGTGGCCGGGCGTGCCGATCGTGCCAGAGATGGAGACGGGTGCTTCGGATAGCAGGATTACGATGTCGGCGGGGATTCCTAGCTATGGGTTTTCAGGGATGGGGATCGATGGGGATGATGTGAGGGCGCACGGCAAGGATGAGCGGATTGGGGTGGAGTCGTTTTATGCGGGGGTGGATTTTGATTATCGGTATCTGAAGGCGCTGACTGGAGGTCAGTAGGGTTGTCGCTGTTGGGTTTGCCGTGTTGCAATAGCAAACCCAACGACAGATCCGGGGAACAGTGAGCCTAGTGGCTGGGTGTCAGGGCCGCTGCGGTGGTTGTTGGGGTGGGTTGAGTCTTGGGTGCGTACTTGGATGCGCACTTGGCCTGGAGCTGAGTGGCGTGGAAGACGCCATCGTGGCCGTAGGTGCCTACGGCGAGGGCCTGAGCGTCGTCCTTGAAGGTGTCGGGCGGGGGCTCTGTGCCCTGATAGTCGACGTAAAGGGTGCGGCCCTGCTCGAGGAGCTCGAAGGTGGCGTTGGTTCCTACGCGGTGGATGCTGCCGGGGGCGACGTTGCCGGCTACGCGGAGGTGGCGAACGTAGGCTTTGTTGCCCATGCCCTGAAGCTCGCCGATGGTGACGTAGTAGCTCTTGTTGTCGCGGACGCCGGTGAAGGCGAGATAAGCGACGGTCACCATGATGATGACGGTGGCGATGATGATTTTGACAGGACTCTTTTGGGCTTCGTTAGGCATCGGCTTCACGTTTAAGTTTACGAGTTTGGCCGGGGTTTGGATAGGGCCGTCTGTAAAAGCTCGGTCGTGATTATGCAATATCTTTTTTGACGGCGTATTCCTCGAGCAGGACCGAGACGATGGCGGCGGTGGGGACGGCGACCAGAGCTCCAACGATGCCTGCAAGTGCGGTGCCGAGGAGGAGAGCTACGAGGATGGTGAGACCCATGAGATCGACGCTGGAACGCATGATGCGCGGGGTGAGGAAGGCGTTCTCGATGTTGACGTAGATGACGTAGAAGAGGAGGACGCCGCCCATTTTGGCCCAGGAGTCGAGTGCGGCTACACCGGCGGCGAGGAGGATGGTAAAGACGCCCCCGGCGATAGGGATGATGTTGAAGAGGCCCATGAGGAAGCCGAGGAGGACGAAGTATCGAACGTGAAGGAAGCCGAAGACGATGGTGCTGGAGATGCCGAGGACGAGCATCAGAGTGCCTTGGCCGAGGAGCCACTTGCTAACTTTGCGGTCGGCTCTTTGAAGGGTGGCGTCGAGACGGCGGCGCTGGGCGGAGGGAAAGAGGGAGAGGAAAAAGCGGTAGGCGTTCTCGCCTTCGAGCATGAAGTAGATGCAGAGGAAGGCGGTGGAGAGGATGTCGAAGATGTGCGAGAGCCAGTTGGGCAGTGAGGTGACGACGTAACCGGCGGTGGCGGTGACGGCCGTTTCGGTGCGCTGGACGATGCCGTCGATGCCGATTTTGTCGGCGATGGGGACTCGCTTTATGCGAGCGACGATCTGGGGGATTCGGTTTGGAAGCTCGTCGGAGAAGGCGCTGAGATCGCGCATGACGGGAGGCAGGCCAACGGTGAAAAAGATGGTGAGGATAACGCCCACTGCGACGATGAGAAGGAAGATGGCTGCGGGACGGGAGGCGCGACGGCCATGGAACTCGAACTCGGTGATGCGGGTGACGATGGGCATCAGGACAGCAGCGAAGAGGGCGCTGACGTAGATGATGAGCACCTCTTTCTGGAGGGTCCAGGCGAGGGCGAGGAAGAGCAGGACTCCGATGGCAAAGAGGATGTGGCCGCGGATTGCACGGCGGGATTGTTCTTGCTCGGGCGTGAGGGCAGGCACCAGGTCGGCCAGCGGGGTTCTCCTGTAGGACTGCGGAGTTGGATGCAGATTTGGGTGGTGCGAGAGGCTTAGGTACGGGTGGATGGAGTTTGGTGCAGACCGACGAGGATGGCCTCGACGGTCTGTTCGGGGGTGAGGGCGGCGGTGTCGATGGTGAGGCGGGAGATGCGGGTGTAGAGCGGATGACGGTGGGAGAAGCGAAGTTGGGCGGCGGCGGGGTCTTCGAGGACGGGGCGAGCGATGTCCTGCAACATGCAGCGGTCGAAGAGAGTGGGGAAGGGGGCGTCGAGGAAGATGGTGAAGGTGCCGGGGGTCTGTTCGAGGAGAAGACGGTTAGTGAGATCTTCGGGGGTTCCGCCGCCGAGGGCGAGGATGGTGTTGGTGCGAGCCAAAGCGGAGACGAGGGCGGTGGACTCAAGGCGGCGGAAACGGGCTTCGCCGTGATCGCGGAAGAGCTGGGGGATGGTGGTTCCGGTGCGCTGTTCGAGGTGGGTGTCGAGGTCGAGGAAGTTCCATGAGAGGCGGGAGGCTAGGAGGCGCCCGATGGTGGATTTGCCAGCGCCCATGAAGCCGGTGAGGACAAGACGTTTAAGGTGGGCCGGGATGACGGGAGCCGTGGTTTGAGTCGGCTGGGTCAGAGTGGTGGCTGAGGTGGGCGTCATTGGTATCTCCGTAGTTTAGTTGATTGCAAACAAAAGCCGCGACCTTTGTGGTCGCGGCTCGGAAGGTTCTAAGACTCTGAAGGTTGAAGCGCTATTTTCAGAGAAGCATGCGAGAACACTGCCGGGCCGCCGTTGGGCGCCAATAGCAGTAGGTAAATCGCACGGTCTGGAAGCGGTTCGACATTCTGGTTTAGACGATACATTTAGACGATACACCTGGCTGGGTGGGGTTGCAAGGGGCTATTTTTGCAGGAAATGGCGGCAGGGAAGTCGCTGCTGCGTCTTAGGATGAAGAGAAGGTAAAGTTGCTGACTATGAAGACTTTTGTAGGGACACGAAGTATGAATCGGCGGGCTGTTTTGCGGGGAATGGCGAAGGTGGCGGCGGGGTCGTCTGCTTTTCTTGTGACTCCGTCGGGGCTTAAGGCTTTTGCTGGGCAGGCTGCGCCTGATGTTTCAACGACTTGGATTAGTACGACTGAAGCTTCGCCTTGGCAGACGCGTCCGTTGCGTCCTGGAGGATGGCGGTGGGACACGTTGGATGTGCAGGTGGGTGAAGAGAGCGATGCTCCTGCAATAGAAGGGTTTGGCGGCTGCTTCAATGAGCTGGGTTGGACTTCGCTTCAGGCGCTGAGTTCGGAGGATAGGGAAGCTGTTTTGGGGGAGTTATTTGCGCCGGGGAAGGGGGCAAATTTTTCGATTTGCAGGATGCCGATTGGGGCTAATGATTTTTCGCGAGGGTGGTACTCATATGACGAGACTCCGGGGGATTTGAAGCTCGAGCACTTCAGTCTCGCGAACGATCAGGAGACGCTGGTGCCGTTTATCCAGAGCGCTCAGAGATATAACCCGAAGCTGCGGGTGTGGGCCTCTCCGTGGAGTCCGCCTAGCTGGATGAAGAGAAATAAGTTTTATTCGGAGACGAAGTCGATTGCGAGTCAGCCGCCGAATGGGATTCGTGAAGATCAGTTGGGTCGCGAAGGCGAAGATATGTTCATCCAAGAAGGGCCGTACTTTGAGGCTTATGCGCGATACTTCGGTAAGTTTATCGATGCGTATAAGGAAAAGGGAATCGCCGTTGGGATGGTGATGCCGCAGAATGAGTTTAATTCGGCTCAGCCGTTTCCTAGTTGTACGTGGACGCCGGAGGGTTTGGCGCGGTTTATTCGGCACCTGGGGCCGGAGATGGATAAACGCGGGATCCAGGTGTTCTTCGGGACGATGGAGCGTGGGAATCGGCAGTTGCTGGATCGGGTAATGGAGGATCCGCAGGCTGGAAAATGGGTAAAGGGTGTGGGTGTGCAGTGGGCGGGAAAGAACGCCGTTTCGACGATTCATAAGAAGTATCCGGGGCTGACGCTGTATCAGTCGGAGCAGGAGTGTGGCGATGGGAAGAACGACTGGAATTATGCGGGATACTGCTGGAATTTAATGAAGCACTATCTGCGAAATGGAGTGCGCGGGTATATGTACTGGAATATTTCGCTGGAAAACGGCGGAACGAGTCATTGGGGGTGGCCGCAGAATTCACTTGTTACGGTGGATCCGAAGACGACGAAGTATCGGTTCAATCATGAGTACTACGTGCTGAAGCATGTGAGCCATTTTGTACAGCCGGGTGCGAAGCGGTTGGAAGTTGAAGGTACGTTTGACGATGTGCTCGCTTATAAGAATCCCGATGGGAGTGTGGCAGTTGTTCTTCGGAATGAGAGCGATGTGGAGCGACCGGTGAATGTGACTGTGGGCGGCGCGACTATTCCGGCGATGATGCAGCCAAACTCTATTAGCACCCTCTTTGTTGGTGGGCGTGCTTAAACAGCTTGGCCTGTCGGGCCGGGTAGCGGACAGGCCAAGCTGAAGACTGCTTTGAATTTATTTGGATTCGTGTGTGGGCGGATGGAAGACGGGGTCATCCTGTTCGGCGTCCATCTCGGCTTGAATGCGCTTCCAGACGTTGTCGCTGGGTTCGTGCGTGGGCTGGAGCAGCAGGCTGGCCTGATCTGCGATGTACTGAAGGTCGCGGACCAGGGCCGAGCAGGTTTCGCAGGTCTTGAGGTGCTCTAAAAGATCTGGATCTTCAGGAACGCCGTTGCCGCCGGCTGCGAATAGGTCGGGCAACTGTTCCTGAAAATCGGCGCAATTAATTTCGCGGGTGGGCTTGTTCGACGTCATTTTACCGTCTCCTTGAGACTGTCTTGCGCGGTCGACGGTTCTGGATGACGGAGCAGTTCCCGAAGTTTGAGCCGTGCCTTGTGGAGTTGAGATTTGCTATTGCCAGTGGAGCACTCGAGCATGGTTGCAATTTCATTATGTTCGAAACCTTCGACATCATGAAGAACAAAAACCATGCGGTACCCGGGCGGTAGCGATGCAACGGCGCGTTCGAGGGCGACGCGGTCGATGGAGCCGGCGAGTTGAGGGTCGCGGCTGCCGAAGTCACGTTTGGGGGCGTCATCTTCGGAGGGGTTGATGGTCTCTTCAAGAGAGACGAGGTTCAAGCCCTTTTTGCGAAGATGCATGAGGACGAGATTGACTGTGAGGCGATGGAGCCAGGTGGAAAAGGCGGATTCACCGCGAAAGCTGCCGATCTTGCGGAAGAGATGGAGGAAGGCCTCCTGAGTCATGTCTTCGGCTTCTGAGACATTGCCGAGCATGCGAAGGCAAAGGGTGTAGACGCGGCGTTTGTGGAGGGCGTAGAGACGAGAGAATGCCTCAGCATCACCTGCTTTTGCACTCTCGATCGCTTCGGCTTCGCCGGCGATAGGAGGATTTCTTTTGAATAGGCCTGGAGCGGAGTTTGTTTGTGTCATTTGTAGGCCTTGAGCGTCCATTGGCTAGACTCCGTGGTTGTGGTGTGGTTCACCGCTTCGTTTTCGCCTGCTTGCTTATAAAGCCTACTGCAAACGAGTGGTCTTTCTTGCGTTCGCTCGTTTTATTTAGGTCATTTGAATTAAGTTGCAAGAAACCCCAGAAGGGTTGTGTCGCCGGGACGAGCGGACACGTTGCGGATAACCTTTTTGGGATCAGGAGCCTATGAAGCGAGCATAAAGGGAACGGGCGAGGGTTATATCGGTAGTCCCCTGAATCAAAGCGCGGCCGTCGGGAAAGAGAGTGATGGTGTGAGGGGGGCGCTCGAAACGGAGGAGGAGGTCGTTGAAGCGGACGTTGCCGTGGGGAGCGAGGCGGTCGCGCATGGCAGAGAAGTCGATATGGCGATGATGCTCGTGTATTTGGACGGAGTTACGACCGCAGAGCGTGATGTGAGGGCGGCCTTCGCCGGCTAGATGGGTGAAGATACGCTGGCCGCAGACGGTGCAGGCGGGGTTTGGTTTGGCGGTGCTGATTTCGCTGCGGTCGCCAGTCCAGAGATCGAAGGAGAGCAGGGTTCGGCGAACGAGATGCGGCTGGCCGGTGAGAAGCTTGAGGGCTTCGGTGACCTGGATGGATGCGGCGAGATTGACGGCAGTGTTAAGGATGCCAGCGGTGTCGCAGGTTTCGACCGGGCCGGTGGGAGGCTTGGGGAAGATGCAGGCGAGGCAGGGAGTTGGATTGATGGTTTCAGAATCGAAAACAACGGCAGGCCCCTCGACTTCGTGCTGCGCGCTTCGCTCTGGGTGACACATTTTTTCCGTTGATTCAGAGCTATGCTTCGTTGCCTCTGCCGGACGGGGGAGGATGGTCATGGTTGCGGCGTAGGCGCCGATGGCTGCGGCGTATATCCAGGGTTTGGACTGCTGGACCGCGTAATCGTTGATGAGATAGCGGGTTTCGAAGTTGTCGGTGGCGTCGAGGATGAGGTCGGCTGGGGCGAGCAACTCGTGGATATTGGCTGGTACCAAGTCGGTGATATGTGGGTAAACGGTGGTCGTGGAGTTGAAGAGAGAGATCTTACGATGGGCGGCTTCGGCCTTGGGGAGCGACTGGAGGGCGTCGGACTCGTCGAAGAGTATTTGCCGCTGAAGGTTGGAGGGTTCGACGAAGTCACGATCGATGAGGGTGAGGGTGCCGACGCCGGCGCGGGCGAGGAGGGTGGCCGAGGCAGCTCCGGTGGCTCCGACGCCTACGATGGCGACGTGAGAGGATGCGAGTCGTTGCTGGCCGGCTGCTCCGATGCCGGGAAAGAGGACCTGACGGGAGTAGCGATCATCGACCTCGACGGGGACGGCTTTGGTGGAATCGGTTTGGGACTGTTGCAAAGGCTGGGGCATGGTAAAGGCTTTGTGCGCTTTAGAGGCACTGCTTTTCGTAGTATAGGGAATACCGGGTGCGACGGGGAGCTGACGGACTTGGCCGTGGTTTTCAGCATCAAAAATCTAAAGGAGTGCTGGCTCGCGCTGTGCTGGGCTCATTGCAAGGTTGAATTAAGGCTTTTCTTGCGTGATGCGGCAGTGGACTGGCCTCATCCTTAACGAGAATGTGGGTGGTTTTTTGGGTCAGGCACCGAGAGATCGAGCACCATTGCAGCGCGGCAGGGCGAAGCATGGTCGCGTAAGAATCGCAGGTGCCGCGGCGTGGCTGGGACTGTTAATGATGACCGGAGTGGCCTGGGAGCAGGCGACATCTCCGTCAGGGACGCCTACTGTGCCAGCGCAGACTGCTCCGCTGCAACAGGATCATCCGATGCAAGTACCGCAGGCCTCGACGGCACAGCGACCGCGGCCAGCGACGGGAGAAGGAGATCTGAAGCCCGGAAGCCTCGGGCCAGGTCTATCGACGACTGTTTGGCAGTGGAAGGGATTGCGCGTCGAACAGATACAGTTCGAAGGCGTATTGTTTGGGCCGACGGACCTGCTGCCGAAGGAACTGACGCAGAGGGCGGGTGAGCCGCTGGATCCGACGAAGGTGCGGCAGAGCGTACGACGGCTGTTTGCGAGTGGGCGATATAAGGATATCGAAGTGCGGGGCGTGCGACAGGGTGACAGTGTGATCCTGATCTTTGCGGGGTCGCCGCAGTACTTTGTGGGCAGAGTGACGATTGAAGGAGTAAGGAACGACCGGTTGGCGTCGTTGCTGCGGTATGCGACGAGGTTGACGCCAGGAACGGCGATTACAAATGCCGAGGTCGCGGCCGGGTCGGCTGGGATCAAACAGATTCTGGAACAGCAGGGATATTTCGAATCCACCGTATCGGTGCGATCTGCCGATGTGGAGGGTCATCAGAGGAATTTGTTTTATACCGTGAATCTCGGACCGCAGGCACGAGTTGGGGAGGTGGTGCTCAAGGGAGATGATCCGGGGATGACGGTCGAAGAATTTCGCAAGAAAGGCAGGTTGAAGACTGGAAGCAGAGTGACTCGGGATACGACCAGCAATGCAATCGATAGACTGCGAACCCAGTTTCAAAAACGAAATCGGCTGAAGGCGACGGTTTCTTTGCAGAACCAGACGTATGTCGAAGCGCGTAGACAGGTGGACTACGAGTTTCATGCGGACCAGGGACCTGAAGTGCAGGTGCTGGTGGAAGGGGCAAAGCTTTCCAAGAACCGGCTGCATTTGCTGGTGCCGATATTTGAAGAGGGGACGATCGACAACGATCTGTTGAATGAGAGTGTCTTCAATATTCGCGACTATATGCAGCAGCAGGGTTATTTCGACGTGAAGGTAGATGTGAAGATGATCGGCGGCGCGGATTCGCAGGCGACGCGGGTGGTGTTTACGGTAGACCGCGGGATTAAGCATAAGGTCGTGTCGGTTGATCTGAAGGGCAATAAGTACTTCGAGGATGCGCTGCTGCGAGAACGGATGCAGGTGAGGAAGGCGGACGCTTACCTACGCAATGGGCGGTACAGCCCGGCACTGGTTGCGGGCGATGTGAAGGCGATTCTGGCGTTGTATCGAGCGAATGGTTTCGATAAGGCCGAGGTAAAAACGACAGTGCGTGACTCCGATACGCAGGGCGACGGAGAACCGCTGAAGGAAGGCCAGATCGCGGTGACCTTTGTAATAAACGAAGGGCTGCAGCAGAAGTTTGGCGTGGTGGATCTGGTTGGTGTCGATAAGAGCCGATTAGGCGCCGTGACGGAGTTACTGAATGCGCAGGCGGGGCAACCGTTCTCGCTGGTGACGCTTTCCGGCGATAGGGATGCGGTACTTGGGTTCTACCTGAGTCATGGGTTCGACCAGGTGAAGGTCGAGATCAGGCAGTCGCCGGAGCGGAGTGATCCGGAGAGGACCGACGTGTCGTTGAATGTTGAGGAAGGCCCGCAGGTGTTTGTTGACAGGGTGCTGTTGTCGGGAGACGAAAAGACGAGGTCGAGTGTTATACAGAATCAGATTCTCGTGCATTCGGGCGATCCTTTGGATCAGACTGCTTTGCTGCAGACGCAGCGAAATTTGTACGGCGTTACGTTGTTCAACGAGGTGGTGACGGCAGTACAGAATCCGAACGGAGATGCGCCGCAGAAAAACGTGCTGGTGCAATTGACTGAGGCGAAGCGTTGGAATGTGACATATGGGTTCGGCATTGAGGCGCAGACAGGGACTCCTCAGCGAGGCATGATTTCGGAGGCGTCGCGGATTCAACTGGGACTGCCGCCGGATGAGACTTTCTCGCAGGAAGGGAAGACTGGCGTGAGCCCGCGGGTTTCGCTGGATGTGTCGCGGATCAACCTGCGAGGCACGGAGAACTCTATAACACTGCATTCTACGTATGGATTGCTTGAGCAGACGGCGATTCTTACATTTCAGAACCCACATTTTCTAGGTCGCAGGACCTTGCTTGCTTCTGTCTCGGGCGGGTACTCGAATGTGCAGGACATTACGACGTTTTCGTCGTCGACGCTGCAAGGTGTTTTTCGCGTGACGCAGCGGTTGCGGCGGGACACATTTATCTATGACTTCCAATATCGGCGAGTGAAGGTGGACCCGAATACGCTGCAGGTTGCTGCGGATCTGATTCCACTGTTGTCGCAGCCTGTGCGAGTGGGCGGTCCAGGGTTTACCTGGTATCACGACACGCGTTCGCCGAGTCCGCTGGATGCTGCGAAGGGAATGTATAACGGCCTGCAGATGTTTCTGGCGTCGTCGAAGTTTGGGTCGCAGACGGATTTCTGGAGAATTGATGGATCGAACTCGACTTACTACCAATTCGGCAAGAACAGATACATCCTTGCCAGGAATACACGGATTGGGTATGAGCGGGCGACGGGAGAAAATCCGAATGCGAGCAGCACCGTTTGCCTAGGCGTTCTGTTGACGACTAATCCTAGTTGCAATGCGGTGCCGTTGCCGGAGCGGTTGTATGCAGGCGGATCATCGTCGCATCGCGGGTTTCCATTTAATGGCGCAGGACCGAGAGACTTGCAGACGGGGTATCCAGTAGGTGGCAGCGCTGTGATCGTGAACTCAACGGAACTTCGTATGCCGTCGCCTACGTTGCCGTATGTTGGGAACAATATGAACTTCGTCCTGTTCCACGATATGGGGAATGTGTTTCAGAATGCGAGCGACATGTTTCCGAGTTTTCTAAACTTCAGGCAGCCGAATCGCAGTACATGCCGAGATGTATCGCAGCAGGTTGGGACCTGCAGCTTCAATTACTACTCGCACGCTGTGGGCCTGGGAGCTCGGTACAGGACTCCGATCGGGCCGATCCGTCTGGACTTCAGCTATAACCTGAATCCGCCGATTTATCCGGTGATCTACGACTTCAATAACAATCCTCCGCATGTTGGGCAGGCGGGGCACTTCAACTTCTTCTTCAGTATTGGACAGACTTTCTAAGATGCCAGCGATGGGACACAAGTCGACGCTTCAGGGACTGAGAGCTTTTTGCTGCGCAGTCGTGGCTGCGCTGACGATGACTCCAGTTTGTGAGGCGCAGGTGCAGCAGCCCGGTGGTGGAGCGGCAAGTGCTGCGGTTGGGCAAGGGACGGTGCTGGATAGGATTGTTGCGATTGTGAATGAAGACGTGATTCTGGAGAGCGACGTCGATGAGGAGCGCAGATTTGAATCGATTCAACCTTATCGTGGTTTGACTACGGAGTTCTCGCGTGAACGAGCGGTCCAGAGACTGATCGATAGAGCGCTGATTCTGCAGCAAGCAGCGCTGGAGCCGGAAGATACGATTACGGATCAGGATCTGGATGCTCAGTTGACGAAACTGCGCAAGGACATTCCTTCGTGCGCTGACTATCACTGCGAGACGGACGCGGGATGGCAGAAGTATCTTGCGGATCGTGGATTTACTGTGCCCGAGTTCCGGGAGCTGTGGCGGAAGCGGATGGAACTGCTACGGTTTATTGAAGTGCGATTCCGTAACGGAATACACATATCCGATGACGAGATTAAGGAATATTACGAGAAGACGATGTTGCCGGAGTACGCAAGGCAGAAGGCAACTCCGCCGAAGTTAGAGACGCTCTCGAAGCGAATTGAAGAGGTGCTACTGCAGCAACAGGTGAGCAACTTATTGCGGGATTGGTTGAAGTCGCTTCGGGCGCAGGGCAGTGTGCGCATTATGAGTCCAGATGAGGTGGCGCCTTGAGCGATCTGGAGAGGAAGGCGCATGAGGTAAAAGAGGAGGTAAAGACCGAGGCCAAACGTGCCGTGGCTAAGGTGAAGCGCACGCTGAGTGGAACGATAGGGCGTGTGCTGGTGTGGATACTGGGCGGGTTGACGGTTTTGGGTTTGGTGCTGTTTGGGGTGTTCGCGTGGTACTCGACTACGCCGGACTTCGAACGGAGGCTCGGGAATGAAGTTGTGAAGGTGCTTGAGAGTGCCACGGGTGGCCGCGTGGAGCTGCGTAGGATCAGCTTCAATCTTTGGCATCTTGCGGTCGAGGCTGATGGCCTTGTGATTCATGGACTGGAGGGGCCGGATGAGGTGCCCTATCTGGCGGTGGACAAGATCCTAGTGCATGTGAGGTTGTTTAATTTCTTTGCTCATGCGTCTGGAACAGGTGGGCCGGCGCATGTGAGCCTGAATTACCTTCGCGTGGAGCATCCGCAGTTTCACCTGATCGTCGATAAGGATGGGAAGACGAATCAGCCGACGCCGAAACATCCGAGCACGAGCAATAAACCGGTGATCGATACATTGCTGGACCTGAAAGCGCGCCAGGTCGAGTTGGCGAATGGTGTGGCTCTGCTGAATAACCGAGCCATTCCATTTGATCTCGCGGCACGGGAGCTGAATGCTGAGGTTCATTACATCTTTCTGGAAGACCGCTACGGAGCTACGGTCGATCTGCAGGACTTGCGAACGAGAATGGCGAAGCAGCCGGAGGCTCAGTCACAACTGCATGTTGAAGCAGAGATGGGCCGCGATACGGCGATCTTGAAGAAGCTCACCATTCATACTGGAAAGGTATCGACGCTTGAGGCGAGTGCGAACCTCAACCATTTCGCAGAGCCTGAATGGGATGTGAAGGCGAAGGGCACGCTTGAGTTGCATCAGGTTGGCGTGATGACGGGCGTGGATACGCTGAAGGCAGGAACGGTCGATCTGGATGTGCATGGACATAATTGCCTGACAACTCCAGCCGTGGCACAGAAACACCACAAGTTCTGGCAGCGTCACCACCCGGAGACAAAGCCGAACACGAAGGTTCTGCCGCCTGATCCGGACTGTGTGACTGGGTATCTGGTGGTGGGCTCAGCAAAGATTTACAAAGCAGCTTACAGAGATGAGTATGTGCGGTTGCATGATGTGGATGGAAGCGCACAATTGCACATTACTCCCTCGGAGTTGTTGCTGACTGCGCTTACTGGATATCTGCCTGGCGGAGGGAGCGCAGCGGGAGAGCTGCGTATTTCGAATTGGTTGGGCGAGGTGCCGAAGGAGGCGCCGGCACAGTCACCGACGGCGAAGGCCGCTGTGACTACGGCGAACAAAACCGCCGAGACTGTGGGAGCGAAGGCTCCTGTGACCGGCGCTATAACGATGCCGGCAGTCAAGCCGGCGCACGCGTATCTGACCGCGACCACTACACGGATTCCACTGCGAACGATTATGGATGTAACGGCACCGGAGAACTATGGCGATCTGGGTTTCGATACGTCGGTGAGCGGTCCAGTGACAGTAGAGTGGGGTGGGCCTGCAAAATACATCTCCGATACGGTGGAGGTGCAGGGGGATCTTACGCTGGCGCCAACGGGGGTTAGACGGAAAGGAGCACTGTCAGATGTTCCCGTGACTGGATCGGTGCTGGCTCACTACACGGGAAAAAATGAGACGGTTCGAATCGATCGGCTGCTATTTCAAACGCCGGGGTCGACCTTGCAGGCGACCGGCGTGCTGGGCGTAAACACCGGCGATCCTTTGACGGCTTTGCGTACAGACCTGACGGTGCGCGACTTGGGCGAGTTCAATCAGTTGCTGCTGACGCTGGGGCTGGAGGGCAACGGGAAGAAGGGGCGGGCTGCGATACCGGTAGAACTGCATGGTGCGATGGAGTTCAACGGAACGGCGTCAGGAGCTGTCGCTGACCTGAATGTGAAAGGACATCTGCAGGCTTCTGAGATGGAGCTGAAGTTGGGAGCGACCGATGTGCAGGTGGATTCGCTTGTGACTGACGCGGAGTATTCTCCAAATGCTGGCGTGATTGTGGCCCGGTCGACGATCAAGCGCGGTACGGCGGTGCTGAATGCGGCAGGCTCGGTGAGGCCTCGTAGAGTGGTTTCGCGACGAGGTGTTGCAACGTTCCTATGGGACGAGGGCATAGCAATCGATGCAGATGCACAATTGGGCGAGGCGCAGGTGGTGGATGTACTGCAGATCGCTGGTCAGCAGCAGAAGATTCCGGTGACGGGAACGATCGCTGTCGATGCTCATGCTGTGGGAACGTTAGAGGACCTGAGCGGGGGTGGTCATGTTTTGCTGAAGGATGGTATGGCATACGGAGAGCCATACGAGTCCGCTCTGGCTGAATTTACGGTGCAAGGGAAGGAGATCGAGGCCCGCCGTGTTGTGCTAAAGCTGCATGGGATGCAGATTGCGGGCAATGGCGGGTATGACATGGGTAGCCAGCATCTGCATGGTCATATTGAAGGGCACAACCTGGTGCTATCGAAGTTTGAGACAGTGAAGCGATCCGATATTAATGCCGACGGCTTGCTTGATCTTGTCGCCGATGCGCGTGGAACAGTTACGGAACCGAACATCAAAGCGAATGCAAAGCTGACGGAGGCCAAGTACCAGGGACAGATTATTGGCGACATTGTTGCTGAAATACACAGCCAGGGCTCGGTCGCGTATCTGACAGCAGACTCGATGCTCGTGGGTGCGAAGCTGAATTTGACCGGGCAGACGCAGTTGACGGGCGATTATCAGGCGCAGGCGAAGTTGACGATGACGGGCTTGGATTTGAATAAGCCGATCTCGATGTTTATGCCTGGAACAGTCGCTGTGCAGTCGTTGATCGACGGTGTGGCGACGGTAAGTGGACCGCTGAAGACTCCAAAAGCGTTGAGCGGGACAGCAGAGTTCAACGACCTGGACTTGAAGCTGCAAGGCATAGAACTAAAGGCTGCAGAGCCGCTGCGGCTGAGTTTGCGGGATGGAATCGTTACGCTGGAACAAGTCCACATTACGGGCCAGGATACCGATATGCGCGCCAGCGGCACGGCACAGGTTTTTGGCGCAACGGATCCGAAGGGCGGCAGGCTGGATATGAAGGCGAACGGTAACGTGAGCATGGCGTTGCTGCATACTTTCGATTCCGATCTCATTGCCAGCGGGAAGATGTCGTTTACGGTTGCTGCCGGTAGACAGGTGATGAATCCGGCTCTCACTGGCACGGTGGAGTTTAAGAATGTGAATATTGCGATGGACGGGATACCGAACGGTCTGAGCAATATGAATGGCACACTGGTGTTCAACGAAGATCGACTGCAGGTGCAGCATCTGACGGCAACGACTGGTGGCGGAGAGTTGAAGATCGGCGGTTCGATTCGCTTCCGAAATGGTTTTTTTGCCGACCTCACCGCGACTGGAGAAGCAGTTCGAGTGCGGCTTTACGGACTGAGCGCGACGGCGAATGCGAATCTGAGATTGCAGGGTGGACCGAGCAGCTCGTTGCTCAGCGGTACGATTCTGATAACACGATTTGGCGTCGGCGCCGATGTCGATTTGGCCGCGTTTTCGGGTATGGGTGGTGTGAGTGCGGTACCCGATCCGAACGCCCCAGCGAACAGGATTCGTTTGGATGTGAGGGTGACCAGTTCTCCGCAACTCGACTTTTTGAACTCCTATGCCAAGCTGTCGGGTTCGGTCGATTTGACGGTGAGAGGGACTGTAGCTACGCCGTCGATTCTGGGGCGGATCCAGATTACGGATGGAAGCGCGACATTTGCAGGACAGAAGTATCAACTTCAGCGCGGAGATATCTTCTTTACGAATCCAGTGCGGATCGATCCGACGATCGATCTGGACGCAACGGCACAAGTAGAAAACTACGAGATCACTGTGGGGTTGCATGGGACTGCTTCAAATCTGAAGACTACGTTCCGGTCGGAGCCGCCGCTGAGTGAGGCTGATGTATTTGCGCTTCTGGCATTGGGCCGGACACAGGAAGAAGCTCAGCTCTATCAGGAGCGACAGGTGGCGGCTGGTACTGACCCGACTACGAGTGCGCTGTTGGGTGGTGCTTTGAATGCTACGGTGAGCACCCGAGTTGAGAAGCTATTCGGCGTGGAAAGCGTGAAGATCGATCCGGCATTTGTGGGTACGCTGGGAAACTCTTCGGCTCGGATAACGGTCCAGGAACAGATATCGAAGCAGGTGACTGTGACGTTTGCTACGAACGTGAACAGTTCGGCGCAACAATTGATACAGGTGCAGTACGACCTGAACCACAACAACTCCATCGTGGTTACACGCGATGAGTCCGGTGTATTCAGCGTTATGTATAAGTTGAGGCAACGATATCGATAGCGCAGTGCCGCAACTTTGCATCATACGTCGATAGAAAGGGCTGCGGATTTTACGATTACCCTTCGCGGAGGCGGAAGCAATGAAGAAGAAGGTAAGAGCTGTTAGTTTAGGAGTTTTGGCTGGTGCTTTGCTGTTCTGTGGAGTGTCGCGGGTCGTGGCGCAGGGCTCGAACGATGCGCAGATTCAAGCCGATGTGACGAAAGCGCTCGACAATAAACGATTCAAGGACGTGAAGGCTCAGGTACAAAATGGCGTGGTTACGCTGACGGGTACAGTGGACGTCTATGCCGACAAGGAAGATGCAGACAATCGGGCACACCACCGAAAAAATGTAAAAGGTGTGCAGAATCTGATCGAAGTAGGTGGTCCTGTTGTCGATGATGTGACGTTGCGGGATAAGCTAGCGGAGAAGTTAATCTATGACCGGGTGGGGTACGGTACGACGGCGTTCAACGCGTTCACAATCGGGGTGCAGAACGGCGTGGTAACGTTGGGCGGAACGGCGTATGGGCCTACCGATAAGGACTCGGCGATTAGTCTGGTGTCGAACTATCCGGGGGTGAAGGATGTGATCGACAACATCGAGGTGGCGCCGACGTCACCGATGGACGATCGGATACGGCTGGCAGAGGCGCGGGCGATTTATGGTGCACCTCAACTGAATAAGTACGCGATCGATCCGGCGAAGCCTATTCGGATCACCGTGGTGAACGGCAATGTGACGCTGTCAGGTGTGGTGGATAACCAGGGGGATAAGGATGTTGCCAATATTCGTGCGAATGGAGTGGCGGGTGTCTTCAAGGTGACTAACAACCTGCAGGTTGCGGGGGCCCCTGAAAAGGAAAAATAAAATTGTGAACTAGACAAATAAGCCTGCCTGTTCCGGCGGGCTTATTGTTTTCTATCGCCGTAGCAGAATGTCAGCGGCGACGAATACGAAAAATACGATTGAGATGATGCCATTCAAGGTGAAGAAAGCTGCGTTCATTCGCCGCATATCTTTTGGCGAGATGATGAGATGCTCGTATAGCAGCAGCAGCGCCACTACTACGACTCCGAATATGGCTACTTTACCCAGGCTGAACAGTTCAATCAGCCAGCAGAGCATCAGCAACATTCCAATGTGCATCGCGCGTGCGATCCAGAAGGCTGAATTCAAGCCGAAGGACTGTGGGACACTATTCAGGCCTACAGCACGATCATGTTCAAAGTCCTGGCATGCGTACAGCACATCGAAGCCTCCAACCCAAAGCAGTACAGCCACAGTCAATACGATGATTCGGGGATCGAGCGAGCCACGGACTGCGATCCATGCTGCGGATGGTGCGATTCCCAATGCAAGACCCAGTACTATGTGCGACCACCGAGTAACGCGCTTCATATAGCTGTAAGCGAGTACTACGGCCAGAGCTAGTGGTGCGAGCTTTAACGTGAGCGGGTTCAGCATGGCTGCGCCAAGTGCAAACACCAACACCGAGATCACGACGAAGCCTCCGACAAATCCGCTGGTCAATTCGCCTGCGGGGATCGCCCGCATTGCCGTGCGGGGATTGGCTGCGTCGAGTTTTGCGTCGACGAGGCGATTGAAAGCCATTGCCGCGGAGCGGGCTGCCACCATGCATACTATGATCCAACCGAGAACGCGTAAGGTGGGCCAGCCATTCGCTGCCAGCACCGCACCTGTCATCGCGAACGGCAGTGCAAATATTGAGTGCTCCCACTTGATCATCTCAAGCGTTACGGCTGTGCTCTTCCACAACGAAGTCATTCTTCCATCGTAAAAGAGTTTGGGCCGCACCGGTAATGCCGGAGCGGCCCAATTGTGCGAAACGAGAGCGTTTCGCCGGTTTCAGATGGGTTCAATCTTAGACATCACGGCGATCATGCTCGTGTTTGATGTCGTCTAGTTTTTCATTGATCTTATTCTTGATGTTTTGCGCGGTTGTGGATACGTGCTCTCGAACTTCATGCGCTTTCTCTTCTGCGCGATGTTTGAAGTCGGAGCCTTTAGCCCGGGCTTCGGCGCGCTTATCGTCCTGGATCGCTGATGCGGCGTCCTTTGTCTTGCCCCAGGTCTCTTTGGCTGCTCCTTTGACCTGATCGGCTACGCCTGAGTTCGCGAGGTTCTGATTGCCGGTAGCGTCACCGACTTTCTCTTTTACCTTGCCTACGACCTGATCGAATTTTCCTTCAACGGTTTGCTTGTTCATGGAACAGAACTCCTTCGTTTGTGGTGCGTTTAGGGGAGGGCTTGCGGTTTGTGGCTAAAGTGCTCGTCTGCCAGAGAGAAGGTTGAAGATGAGGACGATGATGGCCAGCACAAGAAGAATGTGAATCCAGCCGCCAAGGGTATAACTGCTTACCAGCCCCACAACCCAGAGGATGAAAAGAATAATGGTGATAGTCCAAAGCATTTGTGTTCTCCGTTCGTATGCAATATGTTTTGCAAATTCCGACAGCGTATACCCCTTTGTAAGGTGCCGGGTTGGGTGGGTAGGTTGCCAGTGTGCATAAAATAGGAGGTTCGGAGAGTGTGGATTGAAGATAGCGATTCAAGGGGAGTTGGGTTCCAACAGTCATATGGCAACTTTGGCGATGCTGGGCAACGCGAATGGTCTGGAGATCATCGCGTGCAACGTCTCTGCCGAGGTACTGGCAAAGGTCGTCTCAGGTGAGGTGGATGGTGCGGTGCTTCCGATTGAAAACAGTCTGCATGGCTCGGTGGCAGAGCACTACGATCTGCTGCTGGAGCTTCCGGTTCGAATTGAACGGGAGAGCTTGTTGCGGATTCGGCATAACGTGATTGCCATGCCAGGGGTGAAGCTGGCGGAGGTGAAGCGCGTGATGTCGCACCCGGTGGCGTTGTCGCAGTGCAGGAGATTTTTGGTGGCGCACCCGGAGTTTCAGGTGGTGCCGTTCTACGACACGGCCGGGAGCGTGAAGCACCTGATGGCTGATGGGTTGCGGGATGCGGCCGGGGTCGCTCCTGAGCTGGCGGCGACGGAGTATGGGGCTGAGGTGCTGGTCGCCGGGGTGGAGGACCATGCGGAGAATTACACGCGGTTTCATCTGATACTCCGCGAGGATGCCAAGGACGCTGGAGTGGACGGCAGCGTGAACAAGATTAGCGTTGCATTTGCAGTTGAGCACAGACCGGGGACGCTGGTGGCGGCGTTGGAGCTGTTGGCGGCGGCTGGTGTGAATTTGACCAAGATCGAGTCCAGGCCGGTGCCGGGAAGTCCGTGGGAGTATGTGTTCTACGTTGATGTGCGGTTTGAGGATGTGGGGAAGGCCGATGCTGCCATGTCTGCGCTGAAGGAACATTGCCGAATGGTGAAGGTGCTGGGGCGGTATCGGGCGGCTTGATTTTGTTGCACCCCTCCCCCTGGTAATGGGGTATTTTGCGGGTAAACCTTTTGGAATCATGACGCTAGAGCGGGCTGGTCTCTGCAAAATATTCATTCTAAAAGGTTTGCTTGCAAAATATTGTTTTTGAATGGTTTAGATAGGTTAACGGAGAAGCCCCGGCTTGTTGGCCGGGGCTTTTTGTTTACTGAGTTAATTATAACGGTTTGGGTAAAACTCTTATGCAATTGATATGTGTTTTATTTTCAATAGTTTGAATAGTTTTAGGGCTTGACAGGAAATTTCAGGTGGAGAATTCACAGGATGGCAGGAATATGGGGTGGGTGGGGTGGAAGTCTTGCGTCGGTAGGCGTAGGATGCCCCTATTGTTGAGGTGGCCTTCCGAACTCCCTGTTCTCAATGGGAAGGCTTCTTGCAGGCCGAGTCTGCGGGCAAACAACGGTAAAACGACGATATGGTGAAATATAGGGATTTTTCACTTTGGTGGCTTTGCTGCCTTAGTCGGAATGGCGTTTTTAGGGGTGGGGTGACAAACAAGAAAGGCAAAGGCAGAAGCAAAAACCAGAAGCAGATCCCCTTTGGGGGATGACAACAATGGAGCAGGACTTTGGCTGTGAAGAGAATTTGGGTTTGGCCGATTACGGAGAGAGGGTTTGGGATGTCATAGGCAAAGGCGAGATTGCGACCGATTAGGGACATGCAGCATCAGATAGTAGATAATTTGATAGAGGTGCACTCAATGCCAAATGATTTTGTAAGTGTGATTCAACCGAAAGCAGCTAAAAACGATGGAAACGACGAGTCTACAGGTGGAAACCGTCCGATTCCTGTGCTTCCGGTGCGGGATACGGTGCTGTTTCCCCATGCCGTTCTGCCTCTGACGGTTGGTCGGGAGAGCTCGATCCAGTTGATTCAGTCGCTGGGCGAGGAGAAGACGATCCTTGTGGTGGCGCAGCGGGATGCGCGTCAGGATTCGCCGCAGTCGTCGGATTTGTATCACATTGGAACGCGTGCGACGGTGCATAAGGTAGTGAAGATGCCGAATCAGAGCCTGTTTGTGTTCACCGAGGGCAATGACCGGGTTCGGCTGGGCGACTTTGTGCAATTGACGCCGTTTATGACCGCGGAGAATGAAGTTATTCCGGATGTGGAGCCGGAGACGACGCCTGAAGCAGAGGCTTTGCAACGGAATGTGGTGAGCCAGTTTCAACAGATTGTGACCTCGTCACCGACGCTGTCGGATGATCTGCAGACGATCGCGATCAATATCGAAGAGCCAGGGCGGCTGGCGGACTTTATTGCTTCTTCGCTGCCGTTTTTGACGACGACAGATAAGCAGGAGCTGCTGGAGACGCCGGGAGTGACGGCGCGGCTGGAACGGATCAACAAGCTGCTGGCGAAGGAGCTTGAGGTTCAGCAGCTGCGGAACAAGATTCAGAGCGAGGTACAGGACTCGGTGCAGCAGTCGCAGCGGGATTACTACCTGCGCGAGCAGATGAAGGCGATCCAGAAGGAGCTTGGCGATCTCGACGACACGCAGAAGGACATTGCGGAGTTGAAGGAAAAGATCGAGAACGCCGGGATGCCGGAGGAGACGAAGAAAGACTCGCTGAAGGAGCTGGGACGGCTAAGCCGGATGAACCCGGCGGCGGCGGATTATGGCCTGACGCGGAACTACGTGGAGTGGCTGTCGGTGCTGCCGTGGTCGAAGACCTCTTCGGGCGAGGTGGATATTTTGAAGGCCAAGGAGATTCTCGATGAGGATCACTATGGTCTGAAGAAGGTGAAGGACCGCATTCTGGATTACCTGTCGGTGCGGCGTTTGAAGCCGGATATGAAGGGGCCGATTCTTTGCTTTGTCGGGCCTCCGGGCGTGGGTAAGACTTCGCTCGGGCGGTCGATTGCGCGGGCTCTGGACAGGAAGTTCTCGAGGATCTCGCTGGGCGGTATGCATGATGAGGCAGAGATTCGCGGACATCGGCGGACTTATATCGGCGCACTGCCTGGGCAGATTATTCAGCACCTAAAGCGGGTTGAGGTGAAGGACCCGGTGTTCATGCTGGATGAGATTGATAAGCTTGGGCGCGATTTCAGAGGCGATCCTGCGAGTGCGCTGCTGGAGACGCTGGACCCGGAACAAAACAATACGTTCCGCGACAACTATCTGGATCAGCCGTTCGATTTGAGCAAGGTGCTGTTTATTTGCACGGCGAACCAGCTGGATACGATTCCGGGACCGCTGCTCGATCGTATGGAGATTATTGAGCTGACGGGCTACACGGAGGAGGAGAA
>Ga0206894_1063_pt1 | contig 25827 bp, 22 predicted proteins | sample Alteio_BWOrgHeat_54_FD_152953 | JGI IMG/M metagenome (GOLD analysis project Ga0206894, IMG submission 152953) | Enriched cells from forest soil in Barre Woods Harvard Forest LTER site, Petersham, Massachusetts, United States -... | ecosystem: Environmental > Terrestrial > Soil > Temperate forest >...
AGAACCAGAATCTACAACTTCACGAAATATTTGATATAGCCCTGCTTCATCTTCAGCTTGAAATAATCGCAGCGCATAACCCATTTGTTTCAGATGAAAAGAGATCTCTATGAGGCTTTCGATTTCCTTACCATTGTTTAAACTTACGTCATCCTGTTTTTGAGACAGCATATGTTCATTTGATTTGTCTTTAGTTCTGGAATTTCTCAATCCCATGGCATAAAGGGCGATTCCTTTATAAACTGTCTCGATCTGTTCATTAGTTAAAGTTAATAGGGCTCGCTTGGTTTGATTAAAAGCAATCGGCTCAAATGCCTGAAGAGTTTGCCTCCCAACCTCTGTGATTTGTAAAAACCGTTTCCTCTTATCCCTTTCATCAGTAACGCAAGCAATATAGCCCTTCTTAGCTGCTTTAGAAATCAAGCGACTGATCGTTGACTTATCTAGGAGCAAGCGTTCGGCAATTTCTCCCATCGTGGGAGTCGAAGATCCAGCTAGTTCGATCAAAAGATGACGCTCTGCTAAAGTGACTCCAATTTCAAAATAGGCATCATTAAGTAATCCGAGCTCCCGAACCATGCTTCTTGCATTGCGCCTTAGTTCGTCAATGGCTGCGGTTGAAAGAATTCCCATATCGCCCTAATTAGTTGTATTATACAACCAATTTAGCGCACGCTAAGCTTTTTTGCAACGAAATTTCATTATTGTCTCTGTCGCTAACGTCCCTAAACCTTACATTACACGATAGTTCGGAATTGCTTTTTTCCTTATTTCAATGATTAGTGGTTATGGAGATTTTATTCAATTTAAACTTTCATTACAGTTTGAGAGGTGCTATAAGCTTTACAAGGCTTGTTGAATTTAGGGTAATATGAACTATTTGTTTAAGCAGACTCTTATTTGGATCGGAGGATATTTTCCATTTATACCTCGACTTTTTGGATTAAAAGTCTTAAGCATCGGTTACATAGATATAACTCCAGACCTTTGCAATGGGAAGCCTCAGGGAAGAATAGTAGAATCTAAGGTGTCATGGCTCATCAAAAATTTATGGGGAGCACCTTTACCCATAAAAATTATAATATTTTGCGTTCAAGCAGATGATGGATGGATACAAGCATATCCAGTGAATCAAGCCTTACATGGTGGGTGGAATAGAGACATTTCATATGGAAATGAACATAGAAAGACTTGGAAGCCAAAATTTTCTATGTTCGTAAATCGAAGACCTTAACTAAATAGTTTTTCCATTGTTTTTTACTTAAAAAACAATAAATTTTAGGATTTTCGAGTTCAATTTGGAGCCCGTTTTAGCGCTTAAAAGGTTATAATTTTTAGAATATTATGTTAAAATTCATCTTCACAATCCTATCAGGAATAAGTATGCTCCATTCTACACCAATTTATGCTGAAGACACTGCCAGACACACACACAATGAACCAAAAACCATCAAACGATTTAGCAATCAAGTGGTCATTGTAACAGGGGCTTCAAGAGGAATTGGTCGAGGAATAGCTCGTCTTTTCGCTGAAGAAGGGGCAAAAGTTGTTTTAGTGGGCCGAGATGAAGCTCAACTCAAAAGTGTAAAAGATTCTATTCAAGCCGACGATGGTAACGCAATTTTTGTCCAAGCTGATGTAAGCAATCCGAAAGACATGGAGAGAATGGTAAATGAGGCTTTAAGCCAATATGGCAAGATAGATGTCCTTTGCCATAATGCAGGAATTTACCCGCATGCCAGGCTTGAAAACATGACACTTGAAGAATGGCAAACAGTAATTGATGTAAACCTAACTGGGACTTTTTTAGCAGTTAAAGCTTGTATACCAGCAATGAAGGCCCAAGGGCATGGGAAAATTGTTATTACGTCATCTATTTCAGGCCCCCAAACAGCCCTACCTGGATATTCTCATTATACGGCCTCTAAAGGCGGTATAGCTGGATTTATCCGAACAGCAGCTGTTGAATTGGCAAAATATAAAATTAACGTAAATGCTGTTGAGCCTGGTAATATTATGACTGAAGGGCTCGATGCAACAGGTTCAGAGCACATTAACAACATGATTCGCGCCATACCTTTGGGTCGACTGGGAACTCCTGAAGATGTCGCTCACGCTATTCTTTTTCTTTCATCAAAAGAAGCTGGCTATATTACAGGCCAAAATCTCATCATAGATGGAGGCCAGACATTGCCAGAAAGCCACTTTTCTGAATATTAACACCATTAGAACTTTTCTAAAAGTTGTAAACATTTTTAATTCTCCCCCTTAGAACCCCCCTCGGCTATGGTTCTATTTCTGTAGAGGAGATTAAGCATAAGGTATCCCCCGGTAGCGATCCACACTTTTAGAGTAAAACTCTCTCGAAGAAAATCAAGGACTTCCTCAACAATTCTTTCGTGAAATTTTCGGATTTTCAGGCTCGGGCTCGCACGCGGGCTCGGGCTCGATTTTTTTAGCGGGAACTGCTGTTTGAAATCTTATTTGGTGGATATTTCCATGCTTTTAGTGCTTAAATTAGTTTGCACGTTATTGGTGGAGTTCCTCCAGTCAGTCATAAGGAAAAAATAGTGACTTATTTAAGCCCGTCTCTAATAGATTATGAATGAATATGGGCGGCAGCCGGTACGCCGTTTGCAGTATTTCGACTGAGTCCATATGAAATACAAAAATGACCAATGGTACATTTATCGACTTAAAGGTAGACCAGTAACCCTACAAAGAATGAGACGAAAATGATCGTGTATGTTTATGGAAAATACTCCACTTGCAAGGCTGCCCTACTTTTCTTAAAGAAACGTGGCGTAACATTCATTGAAAAAGAGATCACTAAGGCCCCCCCCCTCCATTGCAGAGCTGAAACAAATGCTCGCTTATCAAAATGACAATGTGAGGAAGCTTTTCAACACTTCTGGCCTGTTATATAAAGAGATGCAGTTGAAGGAAAAACTTCCGGATCTGAGCCTCGATGAAGCTTTGGCTCTTCTACATCAACATGGTATGCTTGTGAAACGCCCCTTTTTACTTGGAGACGATTTTGGACTCTTAGGCTTTAAAGAAACTGAATGGTCCCAAAAATTCTAAACGCATTTTAAATATTGTCCCTGTCTCTAATGTCCCTAAGGTCGCTTAAGTCCCTATCGTCCCTAAATCTTACGCTATCCGTGAACATGTACAAAAAAATTTTTCTTGTTTAAATCTCTTAAATGTTACACTTCTAGTCAATTTTTTCAACCTACTCTGTTTTATAGATAAGGGAATCCACATGATAAAAGCCGATGATTACGACAAAATCCTAAACGGAAATCAAGGAACCATCATTAAAGATTTCAATACTCTCCTAAGTTTTATTGAAGAAAAGGGGGCAGTAACATTGACCAAAAGTGAAACTGCATTCAATATGTCCTATTTGCTCTCGTTGAATGAAATATTCTCCAATCCACAAAAAACGGGTTTATCTAGACCTCAACAAAAAGCCTTTCCATATATCAATAGTCTTTTTTTATTGCTTCGGCTTTCCTTATTGGCTTTGGTAAAAAAAGAAAAGAGCAAATCAGTTATTTACCTCGATCCTACTGCCCTAAATTCTTGGAAACAACTAAAACCTGTGGAACAGTATGGCCACCTACTATCATATTTGTTTCATCCCGAGGCGAATGCTATTCTTGGTGAACGTTCTTTGAGTTTACTGCAAAATATTTCATGGCTTCATAGAGATAAAAAAAGAAGCCTAGAAAATATCAACAATAAAAAATATCATGGCTTCCAAAACTATCAACTAGCAGCACTGGATCTATTTGGAGTCTTATCTATCAAACCAATGGCTCCTAAAACAGGGAAAAGCTGGGATTTTGAACGGGTTAGCATAACTCCTTTTGGCGATGATATAATCAAATTCGCCTCAACCTCCCTATATGAAGCATTTGATCTCTCCTCTATGGACACTTTATTTTCTATGGTACAGCCTCTTTTCCCTAATTGGAAGACGCTTATGAAGGCTCCCAAAAAAGAGCCTCAATTCGGCGTGCATGTATTTAAAATTTCTTTAGGCAAGACATGGAGACAAATTGCCATCAAAGGCGACGTGGATTTACATAGCTTTGGAGATGTTATTCTAGAGGCTTTTGAATTCGATAATGATCATTTACATGAATTTTCTTATAAAAATCAACATGGCTTGATAGAAAAAATTTCCCACTATGCCTGCTACGAAGCTTTATCAAGTGATGAAGTCCTGATTGGCGAGCTCAATTTGCAAATCGGTTCTGAAATGGTTTATCTTTTTGATTTTGGGGATTCGTGGCGCTTTCATATTGCTTTGGAAGAATTAGATCCTAAAGGTTTAAAACTCAAAACGCCAGCCATATTGAAAAAATATGAAGAAGCTCCAGTGCAATATGAATATGCAGATGATTTCGATGATCTAGACTATTTTGATGAAGAAGAAGATGATGAAACAGAGAAGGATCATGTCTAGTAAGAAAATCCCCAGAGAATTGCAGCCGTGGATCGAAGCCAAAAAAAGGCATCGCCTTTCTCAAACGCATATCCAAATGGCTAGAGAATTAGGTATGAATCCTAAAAGTTTTGGTAAACTTGATAACCATAAGCAAGAACGTTGGAAAGCTCCCTTACCTCAGTTTATTGAACATCTTTATTTGAAACGTTTTGGGAAAGAGGCTCCTGACATCGTGCTTTCTTTCGAACAGCTTAACAAATTAAAAAACCAAAAGAAGACTGAAAAAAAGGCAAAAAAAACCATCCAGTTTAATCCTGAACACACATCTATTCCCATTGATATTTCAAAAAAACCACAAGAAAATTCAACAGTGATAAAATTGATTAGAAGTTCTTAAGCCGCTAAATACCTCCAAAGAATGAGACGAAAATGATCGTGTATGTTTATGGAAAATGCTCCACTTGCAAGGCTGCCCTACTTTTCTTAAAGAAACGTGGCGTAACATTCATTGAAAAAGAGATCACTAAGGCCCCGCCTTCCATCGCAGAGCTGAAACAAATGCTTGCTTATCAAAATGACAATGTGAGGAAGCTTTTCAACACTTCTGGCCTGTTATATAAAGAGATGCAGTTGAAGGAAAAACTTCCGGATCTGAGCCTCGATGAAGCTTTAGCTCTCCTACATCAACATGGTATGCTTGTGAAACGCCCCTTTTTACTCGGAGATGATTTTGGACTCTTAGGCTTTAAAGAAACTGAATGGTCCAACAAATTCTAAAAACAATTTAGATAAATGATTAAGAAGATAATTTTTGCTTTTTTCACTTTTTGTGCGTTTCTTTCAATTGAAGCAACAAGCACACCTTCAATAATTTATATTTATACAGGACCAGGTGTTTCAAAAACTAGTCTTGCACAGACTGAAAACACAATGAATGTATTTCTCAATTCCAATTATCTTATCAAGCATATTCTCCCTGAACAAATCATTCACGATGACTGGGAAAAACAAACAGCTTTATTAATTATTCCAGGAGGCGCAGACATCCCTTATATGCACGCGTTAAATGGTGAGGGAAATCAAAAAATAAAAGCATATGTTAAAAATGGAGGGGTATTTCTTGGCATTTGTGCGGGAGGGTACTACGGTGGTAATTTTGTTGATTTTGCCAAAGACAGTGATTTAGAGGTATTAGGTGAACGAGAGCTATCTTTTTTCCCTGGCATTGTAAAAGGACCTGTTTTAGGTCGCTATGATTATAAGAGTGAATCTGGAGCTAAAGCAGCCAAAGTCATATGGAAGAACTCCCTTCAATTTCAAAAAAATTCTCATTTTACGGTTTACTATAATGGTGGGGGTGCCTTTATTGATGCTGATAAAAAAAATAACACCACGATTCTTGCTTATTATGACACTGAAGGAGAGGAAGCAGCTATTATTGAATGCCAGGTAGGATCTGGAAAAGCTATCTTAAGTGGTGTTCATTTTGAATATGACCCTAATCTTATGGATATTGGTGATAAATATTTAAAACAGATTATCCCTACACTCAAGAGTGAAAATTCCCAACGAATTCAGTTAATCCATTATCTGCTTGAGCGTCTTAATTTAAAATGCAATCACATCTTCCAAGTGTCAGCTTTATCTTCAATTCAACATGCCCTCCTGATAAACAAACCACTTTTTTAAAGAGCCTTTGTCGACCAAACTATCTAAAGGTTTTAAACCTCTTCAAGATTCTGGAAATATTGTTCGCTAACTGAGTAATTAATGACTTCACTCAAAAGTGAAATCGCATAAGCGAGAAAATCGGTAGGACTTGGTGTTACACCAACATAACGCCCAAAATCCATATAACTCTTTGATGTAGGTTGCGGAAGGATTTGTCCTTTAATTTTGCTAAGAGCTATCCCTAGAAATTCGAGGCCGTAAAATATTTTAGCAGGCAACTTCAAAAGCGATAATCTTGCCATTTCTTTTGCATTGGGTGTGTGTCCTAAATATAATTGGAGAAGTAATTTTTCTTCCTCTTCGGTTTTACAGTTAAAAATAGCAACATTAGCTAAATCAGCGTAGGGATCATCCATTGCCCCCCAAGTATAGTCTATAGCAAGGAAATAATTTGCAGTATAAATCAGGTTGCCATGATGCAAATCTCGATGACATGCCGCACAATTGGCACTCGGACGTGTAGCAGCGAAAACAGTGTTTTTAATTGTTCTAATGTCCTCTAGATTAAAAACCTGAGTGTCTTTTAACTCTTCAATGAGTAAATCAAGATAAACAGCTCTATCTATTCCCTTAGGAACCACAGGGCCATTATGAATTTTTTTGAGCAAATCAACCAATGCCTGCAATCTGATTTGAATTTCTGGTAAAGCTTCAGGGGAATGATAGTCCATAATCGTGATGCCTTGAGCACCATCAGAAAAATACACCTTAGGACCATAACCGGCATCTGACGCAATGAGTTGGCACGCCAAGTCTTGGGGAAAATAATCGACCCACTGCATATTCCAAAAACGAGCTACATAAGACTTTTCTAAGGTGCTAACTTTCAATATTTCAGCACCTGAGCAACCACCAGAAAGGAGCTCGATAGTAAACGGTCCATTCACTCCGACGGTATTCTGAAGGAGTTGCATGGCTTGGGTTTCATTACTAGCACATACAGGCATGGTCAATCCTATCAAAATGTAAGAGATTGTAAATATAGCGAAGCGGCAAGGTAGATAAGGTAGGTCTCTTAGAAAATGCAATGCTTTGCCGATCTTAGTTTTGTCAAATATCATTTACCAACATTGCTTGTATTGTGAATTTTGCCCAAAAAAAATGCTTATACTATAAATCTATCCCTAAAATCCCTATCCCTACTTATCTTGGTTTCATATTTACAGAACCAGTAAGCAAATGGTCCTCGAAAAGTAGAGACATTAGGGACTTAAGCGACCTTAGGGACATTAGGGACAGGGGTATCCCAAAACAATTCTTGGGTAAAATGAGGGCTGTAAGAGTTATGAAACAACGCGCTCCATATACACTCTATCGCTTGAATAATACTCGCGAATAGCAACAGGAATGCCGCGTATCTTACCAAATTCTTATCCATTGTTCAAATTTTATCGGCAAAAAATGGATTGCACACGCTGTACAGCATTTATAGAAGCTTTTTCTTGGATTAGACTTCTTGTAAATTGAAGAGAACCTTTAAACCTATTCTAAATTTATGCTTTTAGTCTGCTTCAAAAGGGAGAAGTTTTTTGAATCCTTTGGGAAAAAAATTGAGAATCTTCTTTTCGATTCTTTCACTGTTTTTTTGATAAAGTATACCCAAATAAATCACCACAAGCCCTAAAAATGTTAAGACAAAGGGAAATAGGATCGAATTTTCAAAGAGATCGTATGCAAGGTGGCCAAAATAAGAAAAAGCTCCTATTGCACCGAAAATTATCAACACCTTCCTTTTGAGAATAATGGACAGAACGATGAGCGAAAGATTGATCAATAGGTACAAGAAGAGCACGATCTCCCCTTTCCCAAAGCATAAACAGGTCAGACCTCCCCAAAAAGTAATAGTTCCAAACAAATACCCCCAAAAACCGTATTGAGGCCTTTTTTTGAGATCGATCGCAAAAGCAATCAAAAGAAAAAACAGGCCAAAGAATAAAGAAATCCAGGCTTTTTGCTCAAAAGTACTCCCATTTCCTATTAGCAAGGGAATAATATCCATACTCAGAAACCATGCCGCAAAAAAAATGGGGGCTGTAAGAAAAGGAAATGGATAAAAGCGTAGCGCCACTAATCCCAACACAATAGTTCCTATTTCCATCCAAATCCAACTGCTTTTAATCGCTGAATAAAAGGAATGATAATTATCGATGCCATCTTCAGGAAAGACACCCAAATACGTTTCAAGTCCATAAATCGCTAACGGGGTTACACAGACAGCCATTGTGATCAATAGACCTGCGGGAGTTTTTAAGTCTTCTTTTCTCCATAATTTTGCTCCAACCAGACCAAACATTATCATATAGACGATTGAAATCAGAAAAATGCCTCCGCCTCCAAACACCATCCACCCTAAACTCATGAACCAAGTCAACGCCGATATGACAATCATTGCACCAAAATAATACAACAGCTTAGACATAGAAGAATCTTTGGCCCCTGCGGCTTCAAGGGCTTTCCACAATGCCTTTGCATTTTGATCGGAGAGTTCTAACTTAGATGCTACCTTTAAAAACTGTTCTTTTGATATTTCCATGCAATTATTTGTGACTATAAGTTTTTAAGAAAGTGATCAACTGCTTTTCCCATTGCTTGGTATACGGTCCAAGCCAAATGAAATGACCACTTTCCTGCACTGAAATCAATTGAGAAGTTGGTAAGCTGGCATTAACGGCTTGTGCGGTTGGATAAAACCCATTGCTATCATTGATGGCCTGGATAATCAATGTTGGTAGTGAATATTGCTGAGGCGTTGGAGGTTTAAAAGTTGTTGTCCAATATTCAACGCCTAAAAAGTCATTCAATGTACCTAAAAGTCTTGGAGAAATGGGAATTGTAGCTTTCAGCATTTTCTTCAAAAAGTGGTACTGACTGCGGTGATGAAGGACATAATGATTTCTTTCTTGAAGCGCAGCTCCCTTCAGTGTCGTATCAGCAGGCAAAAACTCCACGGCCGTTGAATAAAAGTCCTCCTTCAATGAAAGATGCAGTAAATAAGTAGTAAAATCGACACTTTCAGTCTCTGTCGCTAAAATAGCCCCTAGGATGGCATAGAACAACCCATCTTCATTCGGATTTGCGCCAATACATTCAAGGACAACAGCATTGGTGCGCTCTGAATACTTTAACCCAAACTCATAAGCAACAGGGGCGCCTGCCGAGAAACCAAGAATAATGGCTTTAGAAATATGCAAGGCGTCAAGAAGTGCAGCTATTAAGTCCGCCTGCTGTGCAGCTGTGGTTTCTTCTAAGATGAGCGGATTGGTAAAAATTGGTGTCGCCAAATACCCAGGTCGCGAAGGGATAATGACCTTAAAACCATGACTTGCTATATTCGATGCCACAAGCTTTCCTTGATCCCACCCTCCAAAACCACCATGTAGCGCTATGACGACGGGACCATGTCCTTTGACAACGACCTGGACATCCCCTAAAGCTGTGTGAACGATCTCCCCTTTTTCGTCGAGTTTATTAGTGGTTTTTGTGAGCCACTTTTCGTAATTGGTTTCATGAGAATATCCCTGTAGTGGCAACAACAGTAGTACAAAAAGCAACGCCGAAATTTGTCTCAGTTGTTTTTTCATTGAAAATCCTTATCGCCTGGGTGAACAAAATTTATATATTTTTAATGCGGACAGCTCTTTTTATGTACATTCAAGAAAACATTGTTTTTAGCCACATTGTTGATGGTAATGGTAAATGGGTTAGGGAAACAACCAGGAAACTTGCACCCACACTCAGAACAGGCATCACAAGAGAGAGTCCTCGTGGCAGAATCTCCCCGATTTAAGATGTCAATGCCATTGCATGTTACATAAAGGTGGTCCCAGACAGAATCAATATGAAACCAAGAATCAAATCCTACTTGACAGCTTGCTGCAGAGCATTTCTTATAAAGAACATTAATTGCTGGCTCAATAATTCTTGGATCTGGAGCCCAACCATATCCGGTCCCATACCCCAGGGAGGGGTCTTCTTTACCATTCTGATCAATGACTTTGACATGCTGAGCATGGCACTTGATGAATTTAATTCTAGAACCTTGCGCACAGCTAAAGCCCGTGGCTTGCTTATCTTGAGGGTTAATCGCCGCAATGTTTTTTACTGAGCATTTGATCACTTCGATATCAGACCCGTAAACTTCAATCCCTGTGGCTTTAGCACCTGTTTGCGCTGGCCCTGCTCCATCCAAAACGTTTAACACTTTACATTTTTTTACTTTAGCGTGGGTGCACTCAAAGACACTTATTCCATGGGCGTCATCACAGCAGCCGGTAATATTTGAAACTTTACAATCTTTGATCAATAGATTTGTAGAAATAAAAGGGATAAGTCCGATTGCAGTATGCCCCTCTGTGTTGAGATTATTAATGAACTGACTTTCGAGTTGGTCGATTTTGCACGACTTCACTTCAGCAAAATCGCATAGTAGATGGCCTATTCCCGTACAAGCTCCATCTCTATTAAGTAAATTCGAGACCTCACAGTGCCATATTTTAGAACCAATGACGCCTGTCATCTGAATCGCAGCACATGAGCCTGTTTTTACATCAATATTTTTCACGACACACTTGTGCACGAAAGCTGACTCAGAGGCGCTGACTAATATGCCCACAGGAACTGTATAAACAGCTGTGTTTTCGATATTTAATCCATCAATGGTGATATGCTCAATTATAATGTTCGAACAGATTGCACAATCAATTCCTTTAAAAGCCATGTTCGCTATGGTACCATTTTTAATCGTCAGATTTTCGGATAACACAGCCACAATACCGATTGTATTAAACGATGACGTAGTACTTGTAAGCGTATGTTTTTGTAAGTCAAGGATCACATCTTTGGCTTGGATCAAAATCGCGGGTCCGTCACCGCTAGGACTCCATGTGATGTCGTTCCCAAAGACATACGTCCCCGGAGAATTGATCAACATTCCGCTCGATGGAATTTCAGTGATCACATTGCTGCTACTTGAGGCGTTAATCTCAAAAGCTGAAGTGAAGCAAAGTAAGCTTAAAAGAATCCATTTTAATGTCTGCATCAATTCTCCTCTGAGACTAGAATCTCATTTGTGTTAATCGTAGATAAGGCATAAATACTTCCCAAAAAACTGTCAAGAATCTCCTTTGAAATTTATTATCAAATCGTATCCAATGGACTTTACAAACTCACCAACAAAGGTAACGTCATGAATCCATCCCATTTTCAGCTACATGCTCTAAAGCTTGTATTGATCTTACTTTTCACACCTGTATTCTCGATTACAGCCATAGAGGTCAGCCCCGCAAAAAACCCTTTGGAAAGGTTGACTCAAGGAAATCAACGATACGTCACTTCAACAACAGTTTGTCATGAAGATTGGTCCGCAAAACGATCAGTACTGCTTGAAAACCAAAAGCCCTTTGCTGTTATTGTGGCCTGCTCTGACTCACGAGTGCCTCCAGAAATTGTCTTTGATCAATCTTTGGGAGATCTATTTATTGTCCGAGTTGCGGGAAATATCGTCGATGATTTTGCGATCGGCAGCATCGAATACGGTGTCAATGTCCTCGGCGCTAATCTGGTGCTTGTGCTCGGCCATTCCAATTGCGGTGCCGTAAATGCTGCCTTAAAGAATATGAAATTCGACAATCATATTCAGGAAGTCGTGAACGCAATTCAACCGGCGATTGTTGCCACTAAAGGCGAGACTGGAGATCTGCTCGAAAAAGCAATTAAAGCCAATGTTAAAATCGTGGAAGGAAAATTGAAGAGCTCTAAACCTGTGCTTGCCAACTTAATAGAAAAGGGAACATTGCAAATCTTGGGTGCCTATTACCACCTTGACTCTGGCAAAGTTGAATTCCTTGATAAACAATAGCTTTGAACAAAAAAACTATTATATATAAATAAAGGAGTCGATATGAGAATTTGGACAAAATTACTCGTCTTTTCACTGTTCTTGTTTGCTTTTTTCCCAAAAGTTGCTGTTAACGCACATGCGGCAGAACATCGAAATAATATCGTGTATTCTACGATTCTGGGCCCAAACCAATCGATTACAGGCGTGCGAGGTTATGATGCCGCTCAGGTACTCTGCACAGGGTCTACACAATCTAATGGAGTTACTGTCGGCATGTGGTGGTTAGGTTCGCTTGAGACAGGTGTAGGAACTCTTTTCACGCCGACACCCAATATCCCTGGACAGACTGTAACGTCATCTCTTTTCTACGGACCGAATACGGCATTGTTCGATCCAAGCTTAGGATCAAATATTCGCATTACAGGTAGCTACCAGTACGCTGAGAGCACGACTCTAAATAATGGATTTCTTTATGAAGGGCCATTGGATGGTAGCGGGACATGGCTGCAAATCAATGTACCAAGTGACGCTGTAGGCGGTGCAGCAGTTGAAAGCACAGTTCCACATAGTGTCATGGGTGATTTTGTTGTAGGTAATTATAATCTGCAAAATGAGCCAATGTCTGGCAATGCATTTCTTTACCAAATCTCAACGGGTGAATGGACAGTTTTTACTATTGATGGCAGTACGTCTAATCTTACGAGCGCCTATGGGATCTGGCAAAATGGAAATGACTCGTACACCATTGTCGGAGGTTCAAAACACAAAGGGATTAATAAAGCCTATCTCATCGATTACCAACCATCGACAAAAAATTTCAGTCGTCTCAAGTTTTATAAGAACCCTCACGGATTTGGGTTAACCCATTTTGAAGGTATTACAGGCACAAGAGATGGCTATCATGTGGCTGGAAGCGACTCCGATGGAGCGGCATTTGTTTCTATTGAACGAAAAAAACACGGTTCGTTTAGCAAGGCGAGATGGACACCCGTCCAGTATCCAGGAAGTTCCACGACGACGTCCAATACAGTGTATGAAAGAACATTGATCGGAGTTTACACCCTTCCAAATGAGAGTGGAGTGAATTGCTATACCGCCAAAGTGTTGTCACATAAGCGGTAACACGTTTGCGCTCTATAAAAAAACTCTTTATAGAGCGCTTAATAGTCCATGAAAAGTAGGGACGATAGGGACATAATGTCCCTATCGTCCCTACGTTTGTTACTTGAATCGAACAATGTTGAAAAAGTGGTCGGAGAAGGTGATCCTTTTCTGCAGATTCGTAATGTACTCCTCCCGCTCTTTGTAATAATCCAGAAGTTGTCCTGAATCATTATAAACCGCAGCTTCTCGCGCAGCTGCTTGTAGCTCTATGCCATTTCCCACCAATATGTGATCGAGAGCATTGGGTTCCACAATACCATCCTTTGCAATGCGGCCTGAATAAGTGTCATCGTAACGCCCAATGAAACTGCTTCTTGCAATGGGATTTGGGGCGTAGTAATCTGTTTCGCGAAAATCCTGACTATTCGTAAATAGTGTGCGCAATTTCTCTATGTATTTGTCTCCCCCTACTTGGTCAAAAGCATTCAAATCTCCCCCAAGCACAAAACGTGATTTTGTTGGGGCGTCTTGAAAAAACTGCATCGCAAATTCATGGATTTTGGTTGCAGTTCGCGTGTAAATGTCATTTTGAATCTTATGATCTGTATGCGTTGTAAAAAGATCATAAGTCTCATCTGTGTGGGTGTTTCGTACTCTTACACCCAGAATTTTGCGCATGCTGCCCGATTCAGTAGGTAGATCACCCAATTCCACCTTGAGCACTTCCAAATCACTGCTTAAGGCCAAAGTCGAAGTGAAGCCTGTCGCTTCGCCCAAAGTCTCCTCTTCCTGAGGTGGCAGAGTTTCTTTTCCAGACATATTATTGAAAGAGATCCATTTAAGATTTCTGTCTGCAAGTGTCTTTTTCAAATCGCTTAATGCTTGCGGAGTAATTTCTTGCAGCGCGAGAAAGTACGGTGAATTCGGAGATACAGAAATCACTTTATCAACCATTTGCTTGAACACCTGCATGCGCATGTCCCAAGTGAAGGGTGGCTCGATCGCATCATTGGCTGTTGTCTCTAATAGGTGCTGAAGCGCTGTGTTGGGATTAGTTCTGATGGCTTTGATTTTTTGCTCTAAAACATGTTCAATCTGTTCAGCGGATACAACCAACTGTGCACTTAATACTTCACATCGACCACTCAAGAACGGAATTTTTTGAGCGATCTCATAAAATAAATTTGCCCGTATCAAAGTTTCTTGCTTGGCATTTTCCAAGGCTATTTCTAAAGACTGTCCACTTGTTAGATTTTCCTGCACTCGATTCGCAAAATAATGGAGAATGGCTTTCAAAGGAAATCGCTCGAGAATGTAAAGTGAGATATCGTTGAGATCTTCTGGAGAAAGGGGAAATGGAACGTTTACATCTTTAGAATAAGCCTCAATCCAGTCGGCTAGTTTCTTTTGCTGGATCTGCTCCCTGTCTTGAGGATAGAGAATATTCCCATAAATGCCCACCACATGATCAGAAGTTGTCGTTTGGGTCAAAGGCGCATCGATATGATTGGCAAGAGGCGGATGGATGTAATCTGTCCCTTGAAGCAAGGATGAGCTCATAATGACAGTTATGCTACATGCATATAAGAAGTTGATCATGTTACTTACTACGGTTTTTGAGTGCATAGTATCCCCTGAAAGGTAACTTCGTCCCAGCCTTCAATTGGAGTGGTACCGTTGGCTAGATAGGTAGTCGCATTCCAAAAGGATGCGAATTCTTCACCATATGTTTTTGCAGCCTCTTGCACGGCATGCAGATAGCCAATAACGGGATAGTATTCTGTACTAGTATACGCAATGTTATTGCGCAACTCGTTCACAGCGACAAATGTGTAGGCAATGCGGATTTCTACATCAACATTTTGGGCCTGCACATCATCCCATGAAGCGACAAGGATGGGAACTAAATCATAACCAGTTTCGCGCGCCACAAGACTCGATAGGTCTTGTGCATCGACCTCCAAGATCACACCATTAGCCATAGATCCTATGTTTACGGTTTGAGCGAGGTTAAGCATGGCTCTTTCTTTGCGGTTTTGATCTGGCCCCCAACGCGATGGATCGGTCACTTTGTAATTGAAAAGACGTTTGACACCGAAGGCTACTACCGGTTGCATCGACTCCACAGCTTCAGACTTCATCGAACGCGCAGCCGAAACTTTGTTCATTAAGCTGCCGTAACCAAATATCAGCACTTTGTGATCAGGAAAGAGGTCTACAATTGCCGTATGCTCTGCGTTAGGATACTGGTAAAATGGAAAAGTAACCAACTCAGGAAGTTTAGCGCCCACTTTCTGCAAAAGAACTCGCTCATAAGCCACATCCCAGTAAGTATGAACAGTTGATTCCTCATGGCTGGCAAAAACATTGTTAATAAAAAAATACAAACCCAAAACCACGGCGATTATTTTAGACATAAATTATCCTTATCATTAATTTTCAATAATAATTTACATAAAATAATAATAATTATCAAGTTTAAAAATAAAATACATTTTAAACTTGTATAGATGTTTAAGGAAATATTTACAAAACAGGGATGAATGACCTTGTTGCATAAATTCAATATAACGATAAACCATTAGAGATAAAAATTTTAAAACACAGAGACACAGAGGGCACGGAGAGGAAAGAAAAAATAAAATGTCTTTAGGCATATACTACAATCAATCTCCAATTTTTCTCTTTCTCCGTGTTCTCTGTGCCTCTGTGTTTCAAACCTGCTTATGATAAAGGAATTACGGTGTGCTCCATTTATGCAACAAGGCTGGGATGAATTGTTTTTTATGCATGCGCTTGGTTTATCGAGATTTCGTTATTAGATGCGAGCTGTTTTTTTCTTCCAGCTGCTGAATCTTATCATTCATTTTAAGAATTTTCCCTTCCAAGTCTGCCTTTAGAAAAGTTGCCGCTTGTTCCTTTTTTAAGGTTACAAACATAAAAGAAAGAAAAGTATGATCGAAGATCTTATGGGTAATATTAACCTTCAGTAACTTCAAAGCAAGAAAAATGACTTTCCAAGCACCACCTTTAGGCAGTCTTATCGTAGAATCAATTGTTTTCACTGACGAAAATGCTTTGAGCTGCTTTTCGAAGATAAATTTTTTGAATTTAACGAAGACAAGTTCATCTGCTGGATTTCTTATGCTTTTCGTTTCTCCGGGAGAAATAATCCCATGCAATAGGGTACAACACGTCTTCCAAGCGCAGACCCCGCCACGCTGAGCTTTAATCTCTCGGCCAACACACTTATTTCCATTCTCTTTATTCAATTGTTTGTCGACATACTTATAAAAATCATCCATATTCGAAACGCGATCGTGATGCTTGGTTTCAATAATCCGTTTCCAAAATTCTGCATTTAAATCACTAGCATCCAAATCTTTATAAACAATCTGATTTACCCGCCCATTCTCCCCATGCACATGAGTCTTGTTCCCTTCACCTGTATTGTTGATCATAAAGGAATATTTGCCGTTGGGTTGACAAGTGACTTCATAAAGAACCGCATGGCCCCCTCCACTCGATCCCTTGCCAGAATGCCCTCCAAAAAATAGCACTCTGTGGTCAGGACCTTTATTGGCTAATCCGAGTACTTGCTTCTCTAGGTCTTGGGGACCTACATTAAGATTTATGTCTTGCTCTTTAGCTCGTCCTAAGTCTTGTTTAAAAGCTTCTAACTTGTGTTTCATCTCTTCTGAGAGTTCTCCACTTTCAGAAATAAAAGCCTCGAGGCATTTCGCCATGTAAGCTGATGATTCAGCCAAAGACCACCCACTCAAATCAGAACCATAATCGGGCCCTAAAGCGTGATAAATAAAGCGTGGATCGTCAAATGTAGAAACCTTATGTTCATATACATCCTCACAATTGAATTCCTTTTTTAGAGCCTGGAGAGCAGCTGGATTGTTTACTAAATCATTAAAGAATTGAATATTACCCAAGTTTGCCTTGAATAAATCTGCTACGTCTTGCCTTTTAGCATTAAATGGCGCTAGTTTAGGATTAACGAGCGCTCTTTGCCCTAAGCTTGTAGAGCTTGCAGTATTAAACAAGGAACTATTCCTTTCCATAGGATGCATATAAAACCTACTAACACTAAAAAAATACAAAACCAACAATTCACATATTCATATTATAAATTATAGTACACAACAAAAACAACCACAAACAAACGACAATTAGACAAATAAAATATATTTAACTTAAAATTATATTAAGCACCCAACAACTACTGGCAAAGATGCGTGTTAAAAAAACAGTGGAAGTTGATAAATCGAAAGATATTAAAATTTAATTTAGGCTGAATGATATGAATATAAACGATAAAAGCCCCAGAGAACCAAATATTTTCTATACCACTCCCACACAGCAACACCTTCCTGCACATAACAACGAAACGACTGCACATTGGTTGACAAAACTAGGCAAGCAAATCATTGATAGCCCAAACTCCCCTCCCAACCCCCCACTAGAGCAACAAAGCTCTCCGCAAACATCCCCCCAAACCGAGGCGGTAGCTGTCGCAAAGCCATCCCCTATGCATGCGATTACCTCACCTACAGGAGAGGTGACACGCGAAAATTTGGCGGAACATATGCAATACATCGCCTCTAATTATTATGCTCAACCTTTCACGCATTACGATACCCTCTTGGTTGAACATGAAGGCCAAGAAGTGTTATGGAAGGATTTATCGCCCCAACATAAATTTGATGTGGTTTATGCACATTCCCTCCCACACAATCGCCCTAAATTAATGCAAAGAGAGAAATTTCCGAGCGAAGCAGCATGGGTTGCACACATAGAACATCGGTTATTGAGTGGCAGCCATAAGCCTGATGGAACTCCTGCTGGAAGGGAAAATGATCCACGAGAAATTCATGGGACAGATCATGGCATGCGCGTAGGGATTTTCAGCGCGGTATATGCCTATTTGTATAATAAATATGATCCAGACGCCCACATAACACCTGAAGAGGTAGTGGCTATTCAACTAGCCGGAGGTTTTCACGATAGCGGCAGACAAACAGAAGGTGTGGATGTTGATGACAAAAAAAGTGCTGCCATTGCCACTGACAACCTAACCAAATGGGGATTTTCTCCAGCCTACATTGATGCAAGTAAACAGGCCATCTTAGAGAAAGATGGTCAAAAATTAAGCTCTAAACATGTGATCGCAAAATGTGTCCAATGTGCTGACGCGACAGAATATGGCAGAGTAGGTCCATTCAACCCAAAATTTCTCGATATTTTCAAAGAATTTAATGGTTACCAAGCGACGCCGCAAGTGAGTTGGTTTGAAAATATTCCCCCTAAACCCTTGAAAGAAGGCAAAACATTGGATGAATTTAATTTGGAATTAAAAGCCGTCAATCAAGAAATGTCCATGCTCATCACCTCCTCTATTGAACGGCGTGTCCTTTTTTCGCAACCGGGGAAAAATTACTATACTGAAATTTTGCAGTTGATCAACCCCACGCATCACCCCAAGCTCTACGCAATGTTTGTCGAAATGAACATTCTGTGAGGTAATAAACTTACTCCGGAAAAAGCAATCACTTTAGCAATATTTTTTTTGTAAAGTCCCGTATTTTCGGGCAAGGGCACGGGCAAGGGCATGGGCACGGTTTTTTTAGCGGGAACTGCTGGTAACGAGGTTGCAGATTTGACACTTAATATCACAAACTATACTTTGAAGCGGGCACGTAAAACAGCGTTGACGCCAAGCTTATGTTAAACAGCATATTCATTATCTTGGGTACTACCGGTATCATGCTAGTGGGAAATTCCTTGATATCGATAAACTTAAGAAACCTACTTTCTCATCGCCTTAACCTTTCACATCATAGAACTGCCAATTATTCCCTGATTTCAGCCTTTTGGTCCATCTTGTTTGGGTTTGTTTCCCAGACAATTAACATTATCATTTTCATCCTTGCTAGCCTGCGGATCAATACCCAACTCAATGTAGAAAAAACTATCTGGTTATTGACAACCTGCGCGATCGGAGCGAGCCTAAGCGTCTTTAACCTAGCCTTCAGCAATGCAGCGCTAGCCTTTGTGTTGTTAAGCATCGCGGGGTTTGGGTATATCTACAAAGTTGAAGGCAAGCTGCTATACTTTAGGGATTGTATCCTCGGATTTGGACTCTTGTACTTAGGGCAAAATGTGATGTTGCCTGCTATCGAAAATCTAAAAGAGTCTCCCTACTTATATCATCTTTTTACAAGCCCATCGACTTTAACAACTTATGCGGGTCTCTGGTTGCTAGCGGTACTTTTGGGAATCACTTCTGTTTGGGCGCCGCTATTCTTGACACTCGGATTTGCAGCTGCTGGCTTGCTATCTTTCGATAAATGTCTATTTTTAATTTATGGATTAACTGTAGGCAGAGGCATTTATACCGTAATGGTCACAATCGCTCCAGGACCACTCCATTCTGAAACAAAAAAATTAGGCATGTTCACTTTCTTCTATACTTTAGTGACCACTTTACTCCTAATTGTCCTTTTCTTTGTCGAAAATGAGTGGCACATCCCCTTGGTGCAATGGCTTATTCAGAGTGTATCAGGAAATGTTCAAACTCAAATCATGCTTTTATATGTCTTCACAGTGACGGTGTGCTCCCTATTAGCAAACATCATGGCAAAACCGCTCTATCGTTTGTGTGAGTATTTATTTCCCACTGAAGCGCAAATTGAAGATTTCTCAAAACCCAAATTCTTAATTAAAGAAGCGTTATTTGATCCCAAAACAGCCATTAACCAAATGGAGCAGGAGCAAAAAAGATCAATTAGCCTCTTAGAATATTACTTTTCAACGTGTCGCCAAAAGGAAATCAACCATTCAGCTACCCTCAATTTGCAACAACTGCATGAGCAATTTAAAAAACTCTCAAGTATTATTGAAGATTATTACGCTCAAATATTCAGTATAAACAAATCCGATGATCTTATCAAAAAACACTTAAATCTGATCGATCAGCATCAATTGACAGTTTCTTTAGAAGATACGATCTACCAATTTGCACAAGTTGTTCTCTCAAAAATTCCACCTGAACTAGAACATTTAATTGCTAGCTGCATCGAAAGCCAAGACCTAATCTATCTAACGCTTATGGACATTCTAAATAAGCATGAAGAAATCGATTTCGAATTTCTAACGAAACTTGGCCTCGATAAAAAGAAGTTATTGGACGAATTGCTCAATCGCTATCTTAACCTTTCTCCCCCTCTTGATGAAGCGACGAAGAGCGAACTTTTTATCATCATCCACCTTATCCAAAGAAGCTTTTGGCTCATGCAAAAGCTTGGCAAAGCTTTGACTTCCAGAAGTAAATTCTCTTAAACGATGAGCGGCCCGTTCATACATTTTCTTTTTTTAGACCTTCGATGAAACTCTCCAACAGGTGATTGAATCTTTCTGGCTGATCTACAAATAAAGCATGACCCGCTGCTTTAAAGATTTCGAAACGAGAGTTTGGAAGCAGGTCATTCATCGCCTGCATATATTCCAAGCGTGGCCCTTCGATCGTTGCAATCCAGGTCGGCACTTCGATGTCAGGCAAAAGAGCCCGGAAATCTTGCAACATGTAATTATAAAGCAACGTCATGACCGTATTGGTCGGAGTACGCATAGCAGTCTTAATCAACTTTTCCAAGTACTCAGCTGTTTGAGGCTGCTTAAAAATGAGGTCGACAAACGCGCGTGTCTGCGGTATGCGGTCCATTTGAAATTGTGACCAGTAATCCACCATCGACTGATAAAAGGGCAAACTAGGGTCCAAGCCAACGATTCCATCTATCAATACGAGCCCGATAACCCCTTTTGAATCAAAATGAGCCACATAATTGACGACTTGTGGCACTCCAATCGACCATCCAATGAGCACCAGCGGCTGTAAATTGAGCGTATCCACCAACGTCTTAATATCTTTTGCCATCGAGAAAGCATCATGACCCTCGGACGATTGGCCAGAATCCCCCTGGGAGCGTGGCTCCATGGCGACCACACGAAAGTTCTTAGAGAAATATGCGAGTTGCTTTTCCCATATCCAAGCAGGCATCATCACCCCTGGCACAAACAGGAGAGTTACTTTTTTAGGATCATTACAGTCGTCCGTCAAATAGTGGATTTTCACTCCTTGACTTTCAACAAAGCCACTATTCATAGAAATCATGAAACCCTCTTATGGTAACCGGTATAGGTTACAATTGTGTGTCCAACAAATTTTACTGCCTGCAATTTACTTCCATGAAACTTATTTCTAACGATTTATACCAGTCATCTCAATTGTGTCAACTCAAAGGCTAGGTGTTGGTAGATCATTTCAGGGGCATCACAAATTTAGAGTGCCGCGCTATCTGAACGCGAAGGTCGCCAAGCAAGCGAAGGCAACGCGAAGATTTGTCTTAAGCATGCACTTCAATAAATAAAACTTTCTTCGCGCTATCTTCGCTTACTTCGCGGCCTTCGTGTTCAGAAAGTGCGGTACTCTAGTGATGAGCCTCATTTCAGACAATCGACTACCAACTAAATAGCTCTTCAGTTATGTATCATGATAACGTTACAGCGAACCAAAAGGGCAAAACATGCAGTTCCGCCAGCTACGATCCGTATATCTCCTGACAACAATTCTACTCACCGGCTTTTCGCTAAATGCTGCTGAAAAGACCTTGCCAGAAGAGATGCAAAAAATCATGCACCAAGCAAAATATGAGCACTCAATCTGGGGAATATTTGTTAAAAATCTCCAAACAGGAGAAATCCTTTTTGATCTCAATTCGGAAAAGCTGTTCTCCCCAGCCTCTACCACCAAATTGTTTTCGGTCGCAGCACTTCTGCATGCGTTTGGGGATGATTACCGCTTTAAAACTCCGGTTTTTGCCACTGGTAAGATAGAAAACGGGCAATTGCAGGGCAATTTGATTCTAGTTGCCCAAGGCGATCTTACCATGGGTGGCCGAGAATTAAATACAGATAAAATTGCCTTCACCAAACTGGATCATATTATTGCCAATGAAGTTCCTGGCGTCATTTTAACCCCAGAAGATCCTTTACAAGGGCTCAAAGCATTAGCAAAACAAGTGTACCAAAAAGGAATCAAAGAAATTAATGGTGATGTGGTCATTGATGATAGCCTCTTTGAAACTATCCAAAAACGGGGAATGGCCCTTACGCCTATTATCATCAATGAAAACCTTATCGATATTGTGATCAACCCCACCGATCTTGACCAGCCCGCTAGTTTGACATGGCGACCGGAAGTGCCTGGGTATGCGGTCGATAATCAGATAAAAACAGTAGCGAAAGATGGTCCTATAGCAATCAATATAAGCTCTGATGATTTAGGTCATAAGATTCTAGTACAAGGGACTGTTCCCATCGATCAACACGATATCGTGCGCACCTTCTCTATCAAAGATCCTAAATATTTTGCGCGTGCTGCTTTTGTTCAAGCACTGCAACACCAAGGCGTGAAAGTCAACGTACCAAAAGAACAAACCACTCAGGATCAATCTTTAAACTCATATAAAGATCTTCAGCAAATCGCCCTATGGACCTCACCTCCGCTTTCAGAGTATGCCAAACTCATTCTCAAAGTAAGTCATAATTTAGGTGCAGACTTGGTCCCTTTATTACTTGCGTCACAAAAGGGCAAGAAGACATTTGTTGATGGCATGCATCTACTCGGCGATTTTGCCACCCAAGAAGTGAAACTTTCACCTAACTCTTTTGTCTTTATTGATGCTGCTGGAGGCAATGAAAACCGTTTAACCCCACAAGCCGAAATACAACTTTTAGAGTATCTCCACAAACTCCCCCACTCCCAGTTTCAGCATTTTTTTGATGCTTTGCCAATTCTCGGTGTTGATGGATCATTAGCCGATTTTGCTAAAAAAACGCAAGCAGCCGGCAAAGTACGTGCAAAACCAGGTACAGGGGTAGCTTTAAACTTGGCTACGGAAAAGTTTTTTTTAATCACCCAAGCTTATGCTGGTTATATCGAAGGCAAAAACAACCATCTTTTTGCTTATATGTTGGTCGTCAATAACGCTTCCATGCCAACGATTGATGGTATCTTCCCAATCTTTGAAGACGAGGGTCAGCTTTCAAGCATCATTTACAATCATACAGATTAACAAGATGACAGTGCCTTATTTGCAGCTTCTATCACAAGCTGTAGAAAACATCCAATAGCTCAACCAACCCGCCACAATGACTGCAACCAAGCTTACCCATGAAGGGATTTCTGCTGTTCCAATCACAATGCTAAAATGAGAATAGAGACGATATACATGTATTAAAGCGATAAGGCCAAAAATAGTGCCTGCGACGATTAATGGTGCTTTTGACATCCTTGACTCCTTTGTTAGGACATTTTTAATGCATGCCTCTCCCCCACTAGCCAATCAAAATTGACTGATGAATTCGGGCACGCTCATATTTTCACCAGGCAAATGCTTGTAAAAAGGATCGTTTTTTGTGACACTTATCATATAAGACCAGTGAGATAACCCAAAGAGGTTATTTTGGGCACTATTCATTTGCATCACAAAAACATACTCACCATCGATTTTTCTAAAATTGCCGATCCCATCGACCACATCTGTTTTAGTTAAATTGCCACTTATTGAGTAAAAGGTGATGTACACGTCACCAAAGGATGTGATAGAACCTACTAACTTCTTATGTGTGGAAGGTACCCGGTTGATGCTTGTATAGCAGTCACCAAAAAAATACCCACCATCGAATTTATTGATCACCCACACTGTTTGATCAGAGACAGGCACGGCAGTACCATTTTCATAATCATAAGCTAATAATGTTGATGGGGGCACAACCCAAGTGGTATTCTCAAGGTATTTTCTATATTTGTTGACATCATCTTTTTTTGTCTTGAAATGACATTCCTTTTTGTCTGCATCACCCATTTTCGTAGTTGTTTCTTGCGAAACTAACATTTGAGAACTTAGTAGAAAGGCGCACAGAAAAACTATTCCCATTCTCTTGTTCATCTTTTTTCTCCTTAATTCATGCGGTCAACCGTGATCCACACATGGCATCAAACCAGATACCACATATAAAATTCTGTTGTATCAATTTCCCCTGTTTTTTTTACACTTTTTCTAAGGAAAAATTTAGCAAAACGGTCGATATAATATATTTTTTATGTTAAGCACTACATGGCTCGCTGATTGCATCACTTTAAATCATTTTAATCAGGTAGACACATGAAAAAAATTGCGCTCGAAGAACACTTTCTCACACCCAATTTCTTGGAAAGTACACAAGCCGACTTTGCATCCATGGACAAAAAGCAGGTGGCTGATTTTATCTCACGCCTGTCGGACATTGATGGTGAACGCATTGAAGCTATGGACAAAGCTGGCATCGACATCTCCGTGCTATCATTGACAGATCCAGGCGTACAACGAGAGCAGGATACCGCTACAGCCATTAAGCTAGCTCACAAAGCTAACGACTTCTTAGCTGAAAAGATCGCAAAAAATCCAATGCGCTTTAGAGGGTTTGCACATCTGGCCATGCAAGATCCCAAAGCCGCCGCTCAAGAGCTTGAACGCTGCGTACAGGAATATCACTTTGTCGGGGCGCTGATCAATGGACAAACCAATGGCAAATATCTAGATGAAGAACAATACTTCCCTTTTTGGGAGAAAGTTCAAACCCTAGATGTCCCCATCTTCCTTCATCCCGGCACATCATATTCCATGCCACAAAGCTATAATCATCGCCCAGAACTGGCTGGTCCACTTTGGGGATGGACGGTTGAAACAGGCACACATGCCCTGCGGATGGTATTTAGTGGACTCTTCGATCGTTTTCCCCAGGCAAAGATCATTCTTGGCCATATGGGAGAAACACTCCCCTATCTTCTATGGCGTTTTGATAGCCGCTGGAATATTTTGCAACATGAGCAGAAGCTTAAAAAATCCCCCTCACAATATATCAAAGAAAATTTGTGCGTTGTGACTTCTGGAATGTGCTCAAATGGACCATTATTATGCGCCATTGCGGAGCTTGGTGAAGATAATGTGATGTTTTCTGTGGATTACCCCTATGAATCATCCGAAATTGCCGCCCGATTCATTGAAAAGGCTCCTATAAGCGAAAAAGTGCGCGAGAAAATCTGTTATCATAATGCCATACGCCTGTTAAAGCTGAATGGTGCCTAACGCGCCATTCAGCCGGTTAAATTCTAGCGTTCAGGAATGTAGGCGACACATGAGATTTCCAAAAGTGCATCAAACGGGAGTTTACTAATCTGCACGGTGGCTCGCGCTGGCTTAATGGGATATGTGAATCTCTCCCCATAGATGCCGTTCATCGCTGCAAAGTCTTTCAAATCTTTTAAGTAGACCTCTGTCTTCACCACATCTTCAAGGGATAGCCCTTGAGCCACTAAAATTGCCTCAATATTTTTTAACACTTGGCGCGTCTGGTCTTCAATCGACTCCCCCACCAATTTGCCCGTTGCTGGATCGAGCGCTATTTGTCCGGAAACAAAAACATATGCTCCGGCACAGATGGCTTGGGAATAAGGACCAATCGCCTTAGGTGCTTGTTCTGTGATTATGGGACTGATGTTGGCATTGGCCAATAACGGCACATTCATCGCCGCCAGGCAATAAGTTATTAGTAATAACTTTGCATTTTTTATATTAAGCTT